>ERZ772867.183-NODE-183-length-90813-cov-25.040658_pt1 | contig 90813 bp, 66 predicted proteins | sample MGYA00511341_ERZ772867 | MGnify/ENA primary metagenome ERZ772867 (study PRJEB29015, sample SAMEA2737707) | human gut metagenome | biome: human gut; feature: human-associated habitat; material: faeces | place: China | collected 2012 ... | reverse complement strand
CAATGCTTATCTTTTGGTCTTTGGTTCGGAATAGTGTAGTGCTGGCGGTCTATCTATTGTTTTCGGTTGCTTGCTTCTTTACCGTACATGAGCATTTAAGCACGGGTGATATTGTGCTTGATTTTTTCTCAGGCTCAGCATCGACCGCCCATGCCATGTTCCTGCAGGAGCTCGGAAAAGATGATCGCTATCAGTTTATCCTTGTCCAGCTTCCAGAGCCTTGTGACCCGAAACGCGACGCCTACAAGGACGGGTATGAGACTCTCTGCGACATAGGCGAAGGACGCATTCGCCGCGCAGGCGACAAAATCAAAACCGAGCTCGAGGAATCCAACCGTCAACTCAAGCTTGGCGAGGGACCCAAGCAGCTTCCCGACATCGGCTTCCGTGTGTTCGAGCTCGATGAGTCCGGCATTGAGAAGCCCGAGCCCGGTCAGCTCCTCTTCGACGTGGTCAAGCCCGATCGCTCCGATATGGATATCGTCTTCGAGATGATGCTCAAATGGGGCCTCGAGCTCACGCTGCCCGTCGAGAAGTCTGAAGCCGCGGGCTATCCCATCTGGTCCGTCGCTTGCGACGAGCTCGTCTGCTGCATGTCCCGAGGCCTCACCATTGAGGCGCTCGAGGCCATCGCCGACATGGAGCCCAGGCGCGTTCTCATCCTCGATTCCGTCCTCGACGACACCCTCAAGCTCAACGCCGTGCAGATCTTCAAGCACGCCGGCGAGCGCATGGGCTGTGAGATCGAATTGAGGACGGTCTAGCATGGCGGCGCTCGAGTTCAAGTTCTCATCCGACCAGCAGCACCAGCTGGAGGCCATCGAAGCAACCTGCGACCTGTTCCGCGGACAACAATTTATTGGCAGCGTATTCTCCGCCGATTCCGGCCGCAAAGGCCAGACGGCAATCGGCGAGCTCATGGTCGGCCACGGCAACGAGCTTCGCGTGGCGCCGGGCCAGCTCCTCGACAACCTGCACGCCGTGCAGGAGGAGGGCTGCCTCCCGGCAACCGACGTCCTCACCGATGGGCGCCTGCGAGACTTCACCGTCGAGATGGAGACCGGCACCGGCAAGACCTACGTCTACATCCGCTCCATCTACGAGCTAAACCGCCGCTACGGCATCACCAAGTTCGTTATCGTCGTGCCGAGCGTGGCCATCCGCGAGGGCGTCCTCAAGAGCCTCCAGACCACCCGCAGGCACTTCGAGACGCTCTACGACCGCACGCCGCTCGACTACTTCGTGTACGACTCGAAGGACATGGGGCCGGTGGGTAACTTCGCCACGTCGAGCTCCATCCAGGTCATGGTCATCAACATCGACGCGTTCAACAAGGGCCTCGAGAAGGATGGCACCGCGAAGGAGGGCAACCTCTTCCACCGTCCCAGCGAGAAGCTCACCGGCGGCTTCAGCCCTCGCGAGCTCGTGAGCGCCTGCAAGCCCGTCGTCATCATCGACGAGCCCCAGAGCGTCGACAACACCAAGCAGGCCAAGGCCGCCATCAAGAGCCTGAACCCGCTGTTCGTGCTGCGCTACTCGGCCACGCACAAGCAGGCCTACAACATGATCTACCGCCTCACGCCGGTCGACGCCTTCGAGCGCCACCTGGTGAAGGGCATCTGCGTGGACTCGATCAAGGCCGAGGCGAACCTCAACGGCGCGTACGTGAGGCTCGAGTCCGTCAAGTCCGACCCGTTCTCCGCCAAGGTGTCCATCGACGTGCGCCAGGCCGACGGCACGCAGAAGCGCAAGGCCGTCACGGTGAAGACCGGCAACGACCTCTACCAGAAGAGCGGCGAGAACAGCGACTACGAGAGCGGCTGGGTGGTCAACAACATCGGCGCCGCAGTGGGCGACGAGTTCATAGAGTTCCAGAACGGCGAGGTGCTCGAGCTCGGCGAGGCGCTGGGCGACGTCAACGAGGAGGTCGTCAAGCGCGCGCAGATCCGCCGCACCATCGAGGACCACCTGGCCCGCCAGTTCGAGCTGTGGCCGCGCGGCGTGAAGGTGCTCTCGCTCTTCTTCATCGACCGCGTCGACCGATACCGCGTCTACGAGCCCGAAGTCCACGGCGGCCTGTACGCCCTGATGTTTGAGGAGGAGTACGCAGGTGCCCTGAACTCGAAGGCGCCTCGTCGCATCGCAAAGGCGGCGGGGATCGGCAAGGGCACGTGGCTCGAGTGCTACGAAGCCGTCGGCGCCCCGCTGGTGCGCGACCCCCACGCCGTGCACCAGGGATACTTCGCCAAGGACAAGAAGGGCAAGTTCAAGGACTCCAAGGGAGCCGCCGGCACCGCCGACGACGCCGGGGCCTTCGAGCTCATCATGCAGAAGAAGGAGACGCTCATCTCCTTCCCGGACGGCAAGGACGCGGACAAGGACGTCTCTTTCGTCTTCAGCCACTCCGCGCTCAAGGAGGGCTGGGACAACCCCAACGTGTTCCAGATCTGCACGCTCGTCGAGACAAAGGACAACCTGACCAAGCGCCAGAAGATCGGCCGCGGTCTGCGCCTGTGCGTGAACCAGGATGGCGAGCGCCTGTACGACCCAGAGGCGAACGTGCTCACCGTCATCGCGAACGAGAGCTACGACGACTTCGCCAACGGCCTGCAGAAGGAGCTTGAGGCTGAGGACTTCAAGTTCGGCGTCATCACTCCGGAGAGCTTCACGAAGGTCACGGTCAAGGGCGATGATGGCGTCGAGGAGCGCCTGGGCTACGAGAAGTCCAAGCAGGTCTACGACCACCTCGTCGCGACCGGCATGGTCGACGACAAGGGCGCGGTGACGCCCGAGCTGAAGGCGGCCGCCGAGGAGGGCAAGGTCGAGCTCCCCGCCGAGCTCGAGCCTGCCAAGGAGCAGGTCGAGGCGATCATCATCCACAAGTCCCAGAGGGTCCAGATCCGTGACAAGGCCAAGGAGGTCTCGGTCGAGCTGCAGAAGGACGTCACGCTCGACCCTGCGTTCCAGGCCCTGTGGGACCGCATCCGCCAGCGCACGCGCTTCCAGGTCGAGGTCGACTCCGGCAAGCTCATCGAACATGCCATCGAAGCTGTCGACGGCATGCTCGCCGTGCGCCCGCCCCAGGTGACGAGCGAGCGTGCCTCGCTGGGCATCGACGACGCGGGCGTGAGCGCCGAGGGCACGGGCACCTCCGTGGTGTCCGTTTCGGGAAAGGTGAAATACGACCTTCCCGACCCGATCGCAGAGCTGCAGGACGCCGTCGGGCTCACCCGCGGCACCATCAAGGCGATCCTCGAGGGCTGCAGCCGCCTCGACGAGTTCGAGATCGACCCCGCGACCTTCCTCGCGCAGGTCGGCGACAAGATCAACCGCGTGAAGAACGACCTCATCGCCCAGGGCATCAAGTACGTGCGCCTTCCCGAGGACGAGTGGTACACCATGCGCGACCTCGAGCTTGACGACTACACGGCCTACCTTGGGCAGAACGCGTGGAAGCCGGACATGACGAGCAAGAGCCTGTACAACTACGTGGTCTACGACTCGGCGGGGGTCGAGCGCTCCTTTGCCGAGGCTCTAGACAAGCAGGAGGAGGTTCTCGTGTTCGCGAAATTGCCCTCGGCGTTCAAGATCGACACGCCGCTCGGCAGTTACAACCCCGACTGGGCGTACGTCGAGGAGGCCGACGGCGAGCGCCGCGTGTACTTCGTGACCGAGACCAAGGGCGGCAAGAACGGCGAGCCCGCCCTGCGCGACGCGGAGAAGATCAAGATCGGCTGCGCCAAGAAGCACTTCGAGGCGCTGGACCTCGGAAACGACTTCCATTACAACGTGCGCACGACCTACCAATACGAGGCGGTGAAGGCTTAGGATGTCGAAGCTGCCCGGAAAGATGACGCGAAAGCAGCACTGGGTGCCGCGGTTCTACCTGCGCCATTTCGCGGATTCCTCCGGGCAGCTTCATGCCTACAGCAGACAGAAGGGCTCCTTCTTCCGCACGAATTGCGAGAACCTTTGCAGCATGCGCGATCTTTATGAGGTCGAGCATGCCGATGCGACAGGCGATGCGACAGACAGATTCTATGCGCAGAACCTCATCGAGGTTAAGCTATCTGAGCTCGAGAGCCGCATCGCGCCGCTTTACGATCGCTTTTTGGAACGCCAGAAAGAAGACCAGTGCGAAGACGAAGGGTATTCTGATGGGAAAGCCGCCGTTTGCGAGCTGGCAGCAAATATCATCGTCCGGCACCCTATCAGTATGCGCGTCGACAAGAAATGGTCACGCGAGACTGCCGAAGAGCTGCTCAGAAACGTTCATCTGACACCCTATGAGCTCGGCTTGCTCGATTGGTCGGATTGGCGCGGGGATTCCCAAGCGGTGGTCGAGCTTGCCGCCGCCGCAACCATGCTCTTCTCCAACGATGATATTGTGCCAGTTAACCGTATTCGAAAGGCTTTTTTTGAGAAGAGCTTCTCCATCCTTAGGGCACCCGTCGGCTCAGGGTTCGTTACGACGTCGATGCCTATGTTCATCATCGGGCCCGAGGACGACTCGTACGATTTTCATCTCGCGTATATGCCGTTGAGCAGTGAGTATGCTGCGGTCTTTTCAGATGACCCTCTATTTCCGCCGTTTGCGAGACTCGGTTTTTCGGGCGTCGAGTTCATGAACCGACTTCTTCTGCTTAACTGCGAGCATTGGGATGTCGCCATATCGAGGGGAAGCGGCCCGCTCGAGCACGCGGTACGCGATTGAAGTCAAGCGAACAGTGCCGAATTCATGCACGAGATGTTCACGCGCGACGGCAGGGAGCTATCCCTCGACACAGTGATCTACGACCGCTCGAAGAAGAAGGGGCAGACGATGATCGATACCATCGACCGTGGCTGCCTCGAGGGCGGCTGCCTTGATGACGAGGACCTGCGCATCATCTTCGAGCACCTTCTGGGGAGAAGACGGCAAGGACCGGGAACATTAAAGGGTCAAGCAGCGTATTGATAAAATTGACCCCGCCAGCAATAACCGCAAAGGATAGATAGGGCTTTAAGGATGGATGCAGGAAAAGCAACGATAAGCGGCGTGTTCAACGGATCGCGCCTGCTCGAAATACCTTTTTACCAAAGGGCGTACGTCTGGGGAGAAGAGCAATGGGAGCGTTTCCTCGGCGACATGGAGTTCGTCACGGCCTCGAAGCGGCCCTATTTCCTGGGCTCCATCATCCTGAAGCAGGCCTCCTCCGGCAACACCTGGTCCGAGGTCTCCGAGGTTCGCACCGTCATCGACGGCCAGCAGCGACTCACGACCATGGTCATCTTCTTCAAGGCACTCTGTGCAAAAAACGGCACCAACAATTTGTTTGAGCGAGATTTCGTCCTGGAGACCGGCGATGTCGCCTTGCGGCACGGCAAGTACGACCGGCAGGATTTCGAAAAGGTCGTCAGCGCCACGGGCTGCGAACCCCTCGAGGGCTCCTCGGCCATCGTCCTTGCCTACAACTACTTCCTCAAGAATATCGACCCGGAGAAGGTCGACAGGAACACGATCAAGTCGAACGTCCAGTTCGTCTGCATCGATCTTACCGAGGGCGAGGACGAGCAGCAGATATTCGACACCATCAACTCGCTCGGGGTGCGCCTGACGACGGCGGAGCTCCTTAAGAACTACTTCTTCAACCGCGAGAACGAGCAGGCGTTCAAGGAGTGCTGGGAAGACGTCTTCGAGCCCACGGCTGAGAAGAGGGAGTATTGGGAGCAGGAGATCGTTACCGGGCGCATCAAGCGCACGCTCGTCGACCTCTTCTTCGACGCGTTCCTCCAGATTCTGGTCCAGGACAAGAGGCGTGGCGTCACGACCGAGGACAAGCTCTTCTATTCGCGTACTTCGAACCTCTTCCAGTCCTACAAGGATTTCATCGGCAGGTACTGCAACGGCGACAAGGTCGAGATTCTCGACAACATGAAGGCGTATGCCGAGGCGTTCGAGTCCACGTTCGACCCTGGCTACTGCGACGCGGACATCCCCTCCGCTTCCGGCGTCGAGCGCCTGAACGTGCTGATATTCGGCCTCAAGAACTCGACGCTCATCCCGTACGTGCTCTACGTTCGAAAGAACGCGGAGTCTTCGAGCGAGGAATCTAAGATCTACGCCCTGCTTGAGAGCTACATCGTCCGCCGAATGCTGGTTCAGGCGACCACGAAGAACTACAACAGGCTGTTCACCTCGCTGATCTTGAACGAGGTGAAGGACGCGGAGGCGCTGAGGAAGGCTCTCGAAGCCAATGACGAGGCGACGACGTACATGCCCGGCGACGCCGAGGTTCGAGCGGCATTCGAGGAATCGTGTCTGTACAACCTCCAGTCCAAGGGCGTCCTCTATCTGCTGGAAAGCGCCATTCGTCCGGGCATGAGCAGCACGGCCCTGCTCGGGTTCAACCAGTACACCCTCGAGCACATGATGCCCAAGAAGTGGCGCAACAAATGGGGAGCCCTCGACGATGAGGCTGCCACGCGAAGGGACCGGAAGCTCCTCACGCTCGGCAACCTCGCCATCATCACGCATTCGCTCAACGCCTCCATCCGCGATGCCGATTGGCCCACCAAGAAGCAGGGAAAGGGATACAAGGACGGCCTTGCCCTCTGCGCCGCCGGCCTTGCGACCATGGCCGGCGCCCTAGAGAAGGAGTCTTGGAACGAGGGCGATATCGCCGATCGCGCCGAATGGCTTGCGGACAAGGCGTTGGAGGTCTGGCGCTAGGCCCTACCTGCGTCCCATCTCGAAGATGCTTGCGGTGTCGGAACCCGCATCGATGACGGATGGAACCGGCTCTTCCAAAAACGTAGTTCGTGGCGATGTCTCTTCCGTCGGCGCGTCAAGAGGCTCGCCGAGCGCTAGGAAGAACCTCATCACGTGCTCAATTCTCTGTTGCAGGGACTCGCTCAGCTCGCCGTAGGAGGCCGCCAGCCGCACCTCCTTGGCCAATTCCGCCATCGAGTCCCTCAGTGCCTTCTGCACGCTCACGGAGGGCCTCACCTCGACCTGGGTATCGGTGAGCTTGGCGATGATGTAGTCCTGCCTGTTCATGCCGCTCCAGGCTGCCATCTCGCATATGAGCTTGCGCTCCTCGGGCGTGCAGCGGAACGCCATCGTCTTGCTGCGCTTGCGGGCGCTGTTCTCGCACGGCATCCTTCTTACCCCCTCGCCCCGTCGAGCGCGGCGGCCATCTCGTCCTGCTTCGTGGGGAACAGGTGCGCGTAGCGGTAGGTGATGTCCACCGCCTCGTGGCCCATGCGCTCGGCGATGGCCAGCGCGGAGAAGCCCATCTCTATCAGCAGGCTCACATGGCTGTGGCGTATGTCGTGTATGCGGATGCGCTTCACGCCCGACGCCTTGCACCCGCGCTCCATCTCGTGGGCCAGGAAGTGCTTGGTCACGGCGAACAGGCGCTCGTCGGGGGCGACGTCGTCGCGCATCTCGATGAAGTCCGCCATCTCGTCGCGCAGGAAGGCGGGCATGACGATCGTGCGCACGGACTTGGGCGTCTTGGGGTCGGTCACGGTGTCAACGCCGTTGAGGCTCTGGTACGACTTGTTGATGCGCAGCCGCGAGCTCTCCAGCATGAAGTCGGACGGCGTGAGCGCCAGGAGCTCGCCGCAGCGTATGCCCGTCCAGTAAAGCAGCTCGAAGGCGTGGAATGAGAGAGGCTTGTCCATGACGGCCTCGCTGAACCTCAGGTACTCGTCCTTGGTCCAGAACTGCATCTCGCCGCCCTTCTTCGAGCCTATCTTGTCGACCCTGCGCACCGGGTTGTCGCTGAGGCCGTAGTAGCGCTCGGCGTGGTTGAAGATGGCGTTGAGCTGGTTGTTCACTGTGCGCAGGTACGTCGGTGCCCAGGGCTTCCCGTCGGCGTCCCGGTGCTCGGTGAGCTCGTTTTGCCACCTGATGACGTCGATCGGCCTCACGTCGCACATGCGCATGTCCCCGAAGAACGGCACGAGCTTGTCGTTGATGATGTACTCCTTGGTGATCCACGTGTGCTCGCGTATGCGCGGCTTCACCTCGGAGGCGTACACCTCGACGAACTCGGAGAACGTCATGTCCATGGCCCCGCCGTTAAGGCTCTTGAACTGGCTCTCCCACACTGCGGCCTCCACCTCGGAGGAGAAGCCGCGCTTCGTCTTGTGGCGCTTCGAGCCGCGGGCGTCGCGGTAGTAGCACTGCACGTAGAACGTGCCGTTGCCGTCGTCCTTGTACACGGGCATGTCAGTCCACCTCCGGGAAGTACAGGGCGTCGAAGACGTCGCTTCGAACGCGCCCGCGGATGACCACGCGCCCGCGCGCCTCCTGCTCGGCGTTTATCTTCCTGATCACCTCGTAGGCGCTGCCTTTCTTGATCCTCAGCAGCTCCGCGACCTCGTCGGCGTCCAGCATGTGCGGCCTCGGCGTCTTCGCCACCTTCTCGTCCATGGCTCCTCCAATCAATGGCGTACGGATACGTACGGTTCACAGATTCAGAGTAAACGTACATATCTGTACTGTCAATAGAATTGCGTACATTTGCGTACGCTGATAAGATGTGCTGGTACGTAATTCCAGGAGGAGGGCTCATGTCCGTAGGCGAGAACATAAGGCGGTACCGCAAGTCGCGCGGCATGACGCAGGCGCAGCTCGCCGAGGCGGTCGGCCTGACCGAGGGGGCCGTGCGCCACTACGAGAGCGGCATCCGCGCCGTGAAGCCCGAGCTGCTCGAGTCCATCTCCGCGGCGCTCGGCGTGTCCGTCAACGCCCTCAAGGATTACGGCGTCGAGACTGCGGGCGACCTCATGTCGCTGCTCGTGCGGCTCGAGGACTCCTTCGGCATCGTGCCCGCAGCCGACGGCACGGGCCTCTCCCTGAACCCCAAGGCGCCGCACGCGCCCAAAGCCGCGATGGCGATCGAACTGTGGGCAGAGAAGCGCGCGCAGCTCGAAAACGGCAAGATCGACGCCGACGAATACGAGGACTGGAAAGCCTCGCTGTAGCGGCTCTCCGCATTTCGCGATCAACGCAACCGAATCAGGACGGTGGACCAGGCGGCGAGCGCCGCTCGGGCCTGCGTAAGCTGAGTTTTTACTCCCCATTGCATGCCAAGGCATTTCCGGCGCACCTGGGGAGTAAATGACGCGGTGGCTTACACGGCGGCACGCGGCAGTACACCGCGGCATTTCCCCTGGTTACTCCCGTTTTCATTGAGGCGGCGAGATTCTTTACTCCCCATTAACCACCTGGGAAAACGCTGTGAGAAGACCGCCGAAAAGCCTATTGAGTTCGATTTGAGTTTCACAGGCCCCGAAACGGCCCCGTTTGGCTCTCGGAGACAAAAATCGCGCGTCTACTCACTTGGGATGAATCCTTACTCCCGTTCCTCCGAATGCCGCACCGTGCCTTGCCGTCTTGAAACACGGGGGAGTAAATTGCGAAATCGCAGGTGAAAGGGAGTAAAACGACAAAGAAAAAGCCTCCGTCCCAACGCGGGAACGGAGGCTCGGTTATCGTATTTACTCACCAACATCGCTGGCGGCTTTGCCATGACTCTCGTACGAAACGAAACTCAGCGGCACAGTGCGGCACTCAAAAATGCAGGTCAGAACCCTATCAGCCTACTCCCACTCGATCGTCGCAGGCGGCTTGGACGTGATGTCGTAGCAGACGCGGTTGGCGCCGGGAACCTCGGCAACGATGCGGCCGGAGATGCGGGCCAGCACGTCGTAGGGCAGCTTGGCCCAGTCGGCGGTCATGGCATCGCTGGACTCGACGGCACGCAGGATGATCGGGCGCTGGTAGGTGCGCTCGTCGCCCATAACGCCGACGGACTTGATGTCGGGCAGAACCGCGAAATACTGCCAGCAGCTGTGCTCGGAGTTGCGCTCGCCGGTCTGCTCAAACAGACGCTGGTTGTAGGCATCGAGCTCCTCGCGCACGATGGCGTCGGCATTCTTGAGAATCTCGAGTTTCTCCTTGTCGACCGCGCCGATGATGCGGATGGCCAGACCCGGGCCCGGGAAAGGCTGACGGAACACGATGTGACCCGGCAGGCCAAGCGCCAGGCCAAGCGCGCGGACCTCGTCCTTAAAGAAGTGGTCGAGCGGCTCAATAAGGTCGAAGTGTACGCCCTCGGGGAACGGGATCAGGTTGTGGTGGCTCTTGATGGTGGCCGTCTTGCCGCCCGTCTTGCGAGCGCCGGACTCGATGATGTCGGGGTAGATGGTGCCCTGAGCCAGGTACTTGACCGGCTTACCATCGGTCTCGAGCTGCTGCGCCACGGCGAAGAACTCTTTCCAGAACTGCGTACCGATGATGCGGCGCTTCTCCTCGGGCTCGGTCACGCCAGCCAGAAGCTCGGCATAGCGGTCCTCGGCGTGGACGTGGATAAAGTCGACGTCAAACTGCTTGGTAAAGACCTCCTCCACCTGCTCGGGCTCGCCCTTGCGCAGCAGGCCGTGGTTGATGAACACACAGGTCATCTGCTTGCCCACGGCGCGGGCGCCCAACGCAGCCACGACGGAGGAGTCGACGCCGCCGGACAGGGCCAGAATCACGCGGTCGTCGCCGACCTTCTCGCGGAACTCGACCGTCATGGTCTCGACCAAGTTGTCCATGCTCCAGTTGGGCTCCAGGCCGCAGATCTCAAACAGGAAGTTGCTCAGCAGCTGCTGACCGTACTCGGAGTGCTTGACCTCGGGGTGGAACTGCGTGGTGAAGATTTTGCGCTCTGGGCACTCCATGGCGGCAACCGGGCACACGTCGGTACTGGCGGTAACGGTAAAGCCCTCGGGCACCTCGGACACGGCGTCGCGGTGGCTCATCCACACGGTCTGCTCCATGGGCGTGGAGTTAAAGAGCTTGGCGCCGGCCGTGCGCGTGATGGTGGCGCGACCGTACTCGCCCACCTCGGAGTGGCCGACCTTGCCGCCGAGCGTCACGGCCGTGATCTGATGACCGTAGCAGAAGCCCAGGACAGGAAGACCCAGGTCAAAGATGGCGGGGTCGATGGACGGAGCGTCCTCGGCGTACACGGAGGCCGGGCCGCCGGAAAGGATGAGTGCAGAGGCGTTCATCTCGCGAATCTCATCGGCCGAGATGTCGCAGGGAACGATCTCGGAATACACGTTGAGGTCGCGGACGCGACGGGCAATGAGCTGACCGTACTGCGCACCAAAGTCGAGTACGAGGACCTTTGCGGAAGCCTTTTGATCCATGGTTTCCCCCTCCTGTTGGCGGGGAGCCGGTGCCCGCCCGCGTGAATGAACGAAAATAACCTCCATAGTGTACACGTTATATGGGGTTTCTCGTCCCTCGCAGCCATCAGCGCACGGCAAACGCACGACCATGGTCCCTATTTGACGGCAATTGAAGTGTTACCAAACGTTACAGATGATGTAATACGTTTGAACATTGGACGCCCTGTGCCACAATACTGCCGAACGACTCCGCCTCTGCGGCGGCAAATACGATAGGAATACCAGCATGAAGCGCATCCTTCTCATCGCCACGGGCGGCACCATCGCATCGACCGAGGACGGCAACGGCCTCTCCCCCGCCCTGACCGGTGAGGAGCTCGCCCAGAGCGTCCCCGAGATCTCGGGCCTCTGCGAGCTCGACGTCGTGCAGCCCATGAACATCGACAGCACCAACATGCGCCCGAGCGACTGGATGCGTATCCGCGACGTCATCGTCGAGGGTTATGCCGACCACGACGGCTTCGTGATTCTGCACGGCACCGACACCATGAGCTACACCGCGGCAGCGCTTTCTTACCTGATTCAGGACAGCCCCAAGCCCATCGTGCTCACCGGCTCGCAAAAGCCCATGGGCAATCCCTTTACCGACGCCAAGCTCAACCTGTACCAGAGCCTGCTCTATGCGCTCGACGAGCATTCGCACGATGTGTCGATTGTGTTTGGCGGCGTCGCCATTGCCGGCACGCGCGCCCGCAAGCAGCGCACCATGAGCTTTAATGCGTTCATTAGCGTCAACTATCCGCCCATCGCCTATATCCGCAACGACCGCATCGTGCGCAACGGGCTTCACGGCACGCATCAGGGCGAAAACCCGGTACGTTTCTACGACAGCATCGATCCGCGCGTATTTGTACTCAAGCTTACGCCCGGCGTAAACCCGGGCATCCTCGACGCTCTTGCCGATAGCTACGATGCTGTAATCCTGGAGACCTTTGGCATTGGCGGTATTCCCGAGTTTGGTGAGTCCGGCGAGTCCTTCCAGGAGGCAATTTTCCGCTGGGTCAATTCGGGTCGCACCGTTGTTATGACCACGCAGGTTCCCGAAGAGGGCCTCGATCTGGGCGTTTATGAGGTCGGCCGTGCTTACGCCGATCATCCGGGCATTCTGCGCGGCGATGACATGACCACCGAGACGCTCGTGGCCAAGACCATGTGGGCACTCGGCCAGTCACGCGATGCAGCCGAGATTCAGCGCCTGTTCTACAGCCAAGTCAACCACGACCGCATCCCGATGGCGTAATTCAGCTGTCGACGGGTATCCCCTATTCGATACCTTCGAGAAGTTCTGACACCGTCATGCCGAGTGCGGGCGCGATCTTAAATAGAACCTTGAGCGTGAAATTTGCCGTCCCATCTTCGATTCGGTCGAGGTAGGGTCGGCTGATTCCTGTTGCCACACAAAAATCAACCTTGGAGATACCAAGGTCCCTGCGTGTCTCTTCGACCCGCCTGCCAAGAATCTGTTTCGCACGTTCGTCCATGCAGCCGAGTTTGAAATGGAGCCGAACATAAACGTAAACTATAGTTTACGTTTTGCCGAATACACAGGAGTTTTCTATGTCGGGTTCTTCGGTCCGCATGTACCGAGCCACGCTTCGCACAAACAGCGCGCCGCCCAAGCTCGTCGTCGTTGAAGCAGAATGCCTTTCGCCCGATGAGCGCACAGCATTTGCATTGCTATCAAGTCGCGTCGCCGCCGTTCTGGTCCCTTGCCCGGCGCAAGGTGAACTTGCCATCCGATGCCAAGCGCACAGCTGCTCACTCAATCAGGCTGTCGTGATCGCAACCAGCCAACGCGGTCTGCCCCTTCTCCTGGAAGCCGGTATCGCGCTCTGCCTTCGCGGCGCCGGATACGAAAACGAGGCCGCCGCCGACATGGTCTTTAAACCACGATCGAGCGGCGGCCTCGCAGCAGCCATCGAATATGCTTGCAGGCTCGTTGCCTAAAAGGACAAGCTAGAAACCAAAGCCAAAGCCCGTTCCGGTAATCGCCGAGTACATAAAGTAAACGTTGATCACGTTGAGGAACACACCCGTGATGCAACCGTTGCGCAGGTAGCGCTCGCACACGATGCGCGCCATGGCGGCGGAGTCATCATTATTTTTTGCCTGGCGTCCCGCCGTAAAGTACGTCGCCACGCTCAGCAGCAGATTGAGTACCGGCAGCGCCAACAGCTCGTAGCTCTTGCCCCAGCGCGTCGCCTCGCCGGCGGCATTAAACTTCGTTGCCACCTCGGGACCAATGTTGGGGATAACGCACGCTGCGACCACCAGCGGAATCACCGCAAGTACGAGCAGCGCAATACCCATGTAGCCAGCTTTTTTGCCGTATTTAAACATATGCGTCGCCCTTACACGTTAAAGCGGAAGTGCACGACGTCGCCATCGGCCATGACATAGTCCTTGCCCTCAATACGCAGTTTGCCGGCGGCCTTGGCGCCCTGCTCGCCGCCGAGCTCGATGTAGTCGTCATAGCCAATGACCTCGGCCTTAATAAAGCCGCGCTCAAAGTCGGTGTGGATGACGCCGGCAGCCTGCGGGGCGGTTGCGCCCTGACGAACCGTCCAGGCCTTGACCTCCATCTCGCCGGCCGTAAAGAACGACTGCAGACCGAGCAGCTTATAGGCCGCCTGCGCGAGCACGTCCAGACCGGGCTGCTCCAGGCCCAGGCTCTCCAGGTAGTCGGCGGCGTCCTCGGGATCGAGCTCGGAAAGCTCGGCCTCAATCTTGGCGCAGATGGGCAGCGGCTTGACGCCATCGATGGGCGCCAGGTCGTCGTTGAGCATATCCTCGTCCACGTTGGCCACATACAGGATGGGCTTCATGGTGAGCAGGAACAGGCCCTTGGCAGCGGCACGCTCCTCGTCGGTCATCTCCATGGACGCGGCGCGCTTGCCTTCGTTGAGCCAGGCAAGCAGGCGCTTGGCGACCTCAAACTTGGGCATGAGTTCCTTGTCGCGCTTGGCCTCCTTCTCGAGCTTAGGCAGCTGCTTCTCGAGCGTGCCCATATCGGCCAGGATGAGCTCGGTCATGATGGTGTCGGCATCGCCGGCAGGATCGACGAACTCACCCGTGCGGCCCACCTCACGCATGACGTTGGGGTCCTTAAAGTAGCGCACGACCTCGCAGATGGCATCGGTCTCGCGAATGTTGGCCAAGAACTGGTTGCCCAGACCCTCGCCCTCGTTGGCACCCTTCACCAGGCCAGCGATGTCGACAAACTCGACCGTAGCCGGCACAATGCGGCCCGGGTTGACGATGTCGGCAAGCTTTTGCAGGCGGCTATCGGGCACATCGACGATACCCACGTTGGGGTCGATCGTGGCAAACGGGTAGTTGGCGGCAAGGCCGGTCTTTTTGGTAAGCGCGGTGAACAGCGTCGACTTGCCCACGTTGGGCAGGCCCACGATACCGATGGAAAGGGACACGACAGCTCCTTTTGATACAGGTACTTCAAACTGCATAAGTATAGCGCCGCCGCAGCATCCGGGCGAATCCGGACACCGCGGCGGCGCAAATGAAGCAGAGATGCGTGAGAGTTCGAGACAGCAGTCCTTACTTAAGCTCGGGCCAGAAATCCTTGTTGGCCTCGATGAGCTCGTCCAGGATCTGCTTGGCAACGCTCGCCGAAGGAATGGTCTTGGAGAGCGTGAGTGCCTGCCAGAGCTTCTGGTAGCTGCCCTCGACCCAAGCCTGGACAACGAGCTTCTCGACGGAAACCTGCTGCTCCATCAGGCCCTTCTGGAACTGCGGGATCGGGCCCTGGCAGATCTTCTCAAAGCCGTTGGAGCCAACGATGCAAGGCACCTCGACCATGGCCGTCGGGTCGAAGTTGGGCACAGCGCCATCGTTGGGGACAATCAGCAGGAAGCGCTCGAGCGTGTTCTCGGCCAGCGCGCAGGCAAGGTCGACGATGTAGTTGGCGTGTACGTCGGGCTCAAAGCCGCCGTCCTTGGCAGTACCCTTGGCGATGATGTCGCGGCAAGCGCCAAAGACCTTCTTCTCGCGGCCGTCCATAACCTCATTGGCGCGAGTGTAGTTGGGGTCAGACGTCTCGACAACATAGTCCGGGTACAGGTAGTACTTGAGGTAGGTGTTGGGAATCGTCTCGGGATCGACAGCATAGACATCCTTGGCCTTGCCGAAGGTGTGAATCCAGCTCTCCTCGACGTGCTGCTCCTTACCGGCCTCGTGCTCAATGCCGTCCAAGTAGCCGTTCTTTGCCATGTGCTCCTTGATCTGCGGCATGAGGTCGTTACCCTCCTTGTCGTAGATCTTGCTCCACCAACCAAAGTGGTTGAGGCCGTAGTAGCTGTACTGCAGCTCGCGACGATCCTTGATGCCGCACATACGGCTCATCTTATCCATGAGATCGATCGGCATGTCGCAGATGTTGATGATGCGGCTGTTGGGGCGCAGCACGCGGCAGGCCTCGGCGACGATGGCCGCGGGGTTGGAGTAGTTGAGCATCCAGGCGTTGGGGCTGTACTTCTCCATGTAGTCCAGGATCTCGATGACACCGCCGATGGAGCGCATACCGTAGGCGATGCCGCCAGCGCCGCAGGTCTCCTGACCAACGCAGCCGTACTTGAGAGGAATCTTCTCGTCGAGCTCGCGCATAGCGTAGAGACCCACGCGGATGTGAGCGAGGACGAAGTCGGTCCCGGTGAATGCGGTCTCGGGGTCGGTGGTGTAGCTAAACTCAACCTCGGGTGCGTTCTCGTGGAAGTAGATCTCGCAGGCCTTTGCCACGATCTCCTGGCGCTCGGCGTTGTTGTCGTAGAAGGTCACCTTGTTGACCGGGAAGCGGTCGCGCTCCTCAAGCAGCATCAGGGCAATGCCCGGAGTGAAGGTAGAGCCACCGCCGGCAATGGTCACGGCATAGTTTTTCTTGGACATGATGTCCTCCTCATTCTGGCCGCTTGCTCAATCCATCCCCGCACGCGGCCTGTACGGTTTGGAATTGTTACCTAGAAGTGGAGTTTTTTATCTCTAGAATCGGCCTTGCGGTGCATACCGGCTCGCAAGGCCGATTGTTTCGATGGACGATGGTTTACAGAAGACTCTCGAACTTCAGAAGACTCTCGAACTTCTTGCGAACCTGCGGGACGGTAAGGCCGATGATGACCTGGATCGACTGACCTTGGACCACCAAGCCATGCGTACCGATCGCCTTGAAGGAAGCCTCGGGTGCAACGACGCTCTTGTCCTTGACGTTAACGCGCAGACGGGTAGCGCAGTTAGTTACATCGATGATGTTATCCGTGCCACCGAGCAGATCGAGGATGTTCTCGGCAAGCACCAAGCGCTCATCATCTTTATTCTGGGCGACCGATTTGCCAGCAGCAGCACCGCCCTGCTTTTGCTTGTAGTCGGCCTTGGACTTGAGCTCGACCTCAACATCGTCATCCTCACGACCGGGGGTCTTAAAGTCGAACTTGACGATCAGGAAACGGAAGACAACGACCCAAAGAGCGGTAAAGCACAGACCGACAAGGATGGAGATGGCGTACTGCAGACCGTGTGCGGCCCAAAGGGGCAGCCAGTCCCACGAGAGCATCGAGATGATGCCGCCGTCGAAGATGCCCACGACGCCAAGGAGGTTTTGAGCCATGCAGCCGAGCGCTCCGAGCACGCAGTGGACGACGAACAGGCCGGGCGCGATGAACAGGAAGGTGAAGTCAAGCGGCTCGGTAATACCGCAAAGCATAGCGGTAAGGGTGACGGGAATGAGCAGAGCCTTGACGCGCTGCTTGCGCTCGGGTTTGGCGGTCATATAGAACGCAATGGCGACGCCAAGCGAGCCGAAGACTTTAGTCCAACCAGGGCAGGTATAGGCAGCCCAGGGTGCGGCATCCTTAAGAGCAATGCTCGGATCGGCAGCCAGTTGGGGCAGGATGTTGGCCCAAGCAGCAAAGATGCCGCCGTTGACCGCCGCGTTGTCATAATAGAACGGCGTATAGATAAAGTGGTGCAGGCCTGTAGGAATCAACACGCGCTCGAAGAAAGCAAAGACGCCCACGCCAAACGTACCGGCGGAAAGGATGAATCCCTGGAAGGCGGAGATAGCAGCCTGAACATGCGGCCACACCAGGCAGGCGATAAGAGCGACCGGAACCATAACGAAGAAACCGATCATATAAATGAATACGGAGCCCGAGAACACGCCCAGCCACTCAGGAAGCTCGGTGTCGAAGAACTTGTTATGCAGCATCGTGGCGATACCAGAGATAATGAGCGCGCCCATGATGCCCATATCAAGCGTTTTGATGCTTGCGATAGTGGCAAGACCAGTACCGCTGCCCGCCTCGACAGAGTAGTCGACCCCAAAGACAGGGCCCCACTGCCCCAAGATTGTGCTTACAAAGTAGTTGAAGGTAAGGTAGATGGCCAAAGCCTCCATGCAGCAGCGAGCGTTCTGCTTGTTCGCGAGCGAGATTGGCAACGCTACGCAAAACAGCAACGGCATCTGGTTAAAGAGCGTCCAACCACCCTGGAGCAGCACATTCCAGCAATCAAACCAAAGATGACCCGCTGTGGCCATCTCGCCAAAGATCGCCTCGGTGGTAAACAACGTACCCAGGCCGACGACGATTCCGGAAAATGCGAAAAGAATTGCAGGCGTGTACATTGCACCGCCGAAACGTTGTATCTTTTGCATCATGACGGGGAATCCCCCTCTCTTCATTCGGAGCGCTGCGGTTTTGGCTTCACTCGAGACCGCAGACGCGCCGTTTGCGTGTACCTCGTGCAATAGGACGGGTGGGCCCGTGTCCCTGACTTCTTGCACTTACGTTTTATCACATCACTTATCTAGACAAGTTAGCATAAAGACTACGGTCGGTAAACGGTTGATTATTGGCCGTAAACGGTATATGTCCAGTATTTCGCCTGCTAAATCTGACATAACTGATGGCTGCATTTTTAATTTCTTTTCTACTTGTCTAGATGTGCTTGTCTATATCTATATACATGCCTATACTTCATTACAACATTCACCGCCACGTTAAGGAGTCACCATGAAAAGCGCGGTCTTCTATGGAAAGCACGACCTCAGAGTCGAGGAATCGGCAAAGCCGGCCGTGGGCAGGCGCGACGTTCTGATCAACGTCAAAGCTTGCGGCGTCTGCGGTACCGACGTTCATATCTATGAAGGCGACAAGGGTGCAGCCGACGTTACCCCGCCCACGATCCTTGGTCATGAGTTTGCGGGCGTTGTCGAGGCCGTGGGCAGCGACGTCGCCGGCTTTAAACCGGGCGATCGCGTGTGCATCGACCCAAACCATCCCTGCGGCTGCTGTGAACCCTGCCGCGACGGAATCAACCACTACTGCGAGCATATGACCGGTTACGGCACCACCGTTAACGGCGGCTTTGCCGAGTACTGCTCCGTCGATATGCAGCAAGTCTACAAGTTGGGCGATCACACCAGCTTTGAGCAGGGTGCTATGACCGAGCCCGTCGCCTGCTGTCTGCACGGCATCGATATGTGCAACATCAAGCCCGGCAGCACAGTTGTCGTTATCGGCGGTGGCATGATCGGTCTGCTCATGATGCAGCTCGCCAAAAACGCCGGCGCCACCAAGGTTGTCTTGCTCGAGCCTGTCGAAGGCAAGCGCGAGGTTGCGCTCAAACTCGGCGCCGACCTGGCAATTGATTCCATCCACGAGGACGTCCCGGCCCGCCTGAAGCAGGAGGGCGTCGGCAACGTCGACGTTGTAATCGAATGCGTCGGCAAGCCCGTCACCATCGAGCAGGCCATCCAGATCGCCGGCCACAAGGCTACGGTCATGATGTTCGGCCTCACCAAGCCCGATGAGACAATCACCGTCAAGCCCTTCGAGGTCTTCCAGAAGGAGCTCGTGCTCACCTCGTCCTACATTAACCCTTATACGCAGCGTCGTGCGCTCGAGCTCATCGACTCTGGCAGGCTCGACGTATCCTCGATGGTCGCAAAGGTAGCCTCCCTCGACGAACTCGGCGCCATCCTGTCAGACCCGGCCCTGCGTGCCATGGGCAAATATATAATCGACCCCAGCAAGTAAATCGATTGACACCTGCGCGGGCGGCCCTCATCCGTCGTTCGCGCACCCAGCTCTAGGAGACCGTCATGGCGCGAGCCATCTTCCAAACTATTTATGACAACGTGAAGCAGTCGATTGACGACGGCACATACGCTTATCAGAGCTATCTGCCTTCGGAGACTGAGCTCACGCAGCTGTTTGACTGTTCGCGCATGACGGTCCGTCGCGCCATCTCGATGCTTGCGGCAGATGGCTACGTGCTCCCTCAGCAAGGCAAGGGTATGCGCGTCATTCGCAACATCAGTGACGAGACGAGTCGTGGCGGCGGCGGACTCGAGACCTTTAAGGAAATCGCAGCCAGTCGAGGCTTTGAGCTCAAAACGGTTACCACTGTCTTTGAGCTCCTCGTCTGTAACAAGGCGCTCTCCAAGATTACCGGGTTTCCTGAAGGCTGTGAGCTCACGCGTGCCAAACGCATCCGTTATGCAGACGGACGGGCCGTGTGCTCCGACGACTCCTATTACCTAAGCTCACAGGTACCGGGGCTGACACCCGAGATTGTCAACGACTCGATCTATCGTTACCTCGAAGAAGGCCTTGGCATTAAGATTGCCACGGGCAAACGCGATGTAACGATTGAGCATCCCACGCCCGAGGATGCACGCGTGCTCGATCTCGACGACTTTAACGCACTCGCCGTTGTACGCGGACAGACCTACAACGCCGACGGCATCCTTATGGAATACACCGAGACAAAGCAGGTTCCCAGCTTCTTTTTACTCCACGAAACGGTCACCCGCCGCAATAACGGCAGCGAGACCCATCAGAGCAGTATGAGCTAACCATCTATTAGTTGCGGTGGGATAGTTCCTAGAATGGCCAGCTTAAGGGCAAAACAGGAACTATCCCACCGCAACTTTTTTGACCGGCGGGGCAGTACCTGTCCCACCGGTCATCATTTACGCTCGTTTAGCTAGTCCGCGAGCTTTTCCACCTGATCGAGCATCTTGTCGAGCTTGGCCTTTGCCTCAGCCTTGGCCTTCTGGGCCTCTTCGTGAGCCTTGGCCTTCTGAGCGGCCTTTTTCTCGGCCTCGGGGTCGACAACGACCAGATTGGACGCATCGTGCTCGACCAGCTTGAGCGCATGCTCGGGGCACACCTTGACACAGGCGCCGCAGCCTAAACAATACGTGGACTCCAACGCAAAGCGGCCGCTTCCCACCAGGTCGCAGGCAGATGTGGGACACGCATTGACGCACTCGCCGCATGACGTGCACTTGTCAAAATCGCATTCCGGAGTGCTCACCTGCATGTTCTGGGCAAGCTCGGGATGGTTCTGCAGTGTCGAGAGCACCAGCTGCCGCCCATGGGTGAGCGAACGGCGACGCTTAGTCGTCGTGGTGCCGCACATGGTGTTGAGTGTGCGCTCGAGCTGCGTGATCTGGTGACGGTGGGCCTTCAACTTCTGCGTCACCGAGGCCAGTGCCGCCGTCGCCGGATTGAGCTTGGTCACCGTCAGGCCCGTTGTGCGGGCAATCTTATCCATGTACTCCTTGCGCTCGTACTCGCGGCGCTTATGGCACTTGAGGCTCTTGGGGTCGACCTCCAGGCCCATGCCCGTACCGGCCCACTCCTCGGCAGTGGCAATGGCCTCGCCCAGAATATCCTCGCCACCGGTGTTGCGGCATTTATCGCACACGCCCAACGGCAGGTACACACTCACGTTGGGATAGTCCGCCAGTACCGAGAACCAGGTCTCGGCCGTAATATCGCCCACGCAGGCAACGACGACCTCGTTCTCACGCGGCATGCGCTTGAGGGCGCGCGTGCAGGTAACGTAGGCGGTCTCGTGGCTCGTGGCTGCCGAGACAATGTCGTCGTAAAGGTTTTTGGGCGCCAGGCGCGGCGAGATGATTGCCTCGGTCGGACAGGCGGCGGCGCACAGGCCGCACTTGCGACAGGAGTCGAGGATCTCGATAGCGTCTTCCTCGACCTCGATGGCGTTGACCGGGCACACATCCATGCACGCGGTGCAGCCGCTCTTCTCGTTTTTGCAGGTCAAGCACGGAATGGTGTTTCCGCGCGGACGCTCCTTGTAGTCGGCAGGATTCCACTGCGGTGCCGACGGATCGAGCGCATCGGTCACACCGCCAAGCGGGTTTTTAAGAAAGTCGAAACCCTTGCTGATCTCGATAATGTCATCAAACAGATCGTGTTCCTGCGCCATGCGCGGCCCCTCCCTGAGCAGTGCAAACAAGCAAGAGATAATGATACGCTATCGGCCCACGCCTCGGGCAAATTACACGCGGCGTATCTTTGCGGCAAATAGCCTATGCCTATCGCCGCCTCGATTGCACAAGGTCAATCAAGCGCCAAGCTATGCCTCGCGCATGAGCTGCACGAGCTTTTGTTTGGTCACCTTGGCCTGTTCGTTAGCCATATTGCGCTCGTTCTTAAAAGTTGCGTCCGCAACGCTCAGCAGATCGGCATCCGAAATCTCGCCAAGGCCCAGCTCCGCGAGCGTCGTCGGTAGGCCGACGCGCTGGCAAAACTCGAGCACCTGATCAAGCTCGGGCGCACGCTCCAGGCGAAGCTGGACCACCAGACCAAACGCTACGGCCTCGCCGTGCATGGCCTTGCACTCGGACAGAATCGTCAGGCCGTTGGCAATGGCATGGGCAAGCGCTAGGCCACCGCTCTCAAAGCCGACGCCCGAGAGCAGAATATTGCACTCGATCAGGCGCTCAACCGCCGGCGATATACGGCCCTTTTTTAGATCGCGCTTGGCAGCGACGCCGCACTCCATGAGTGTGTCATAGCAGGCGCGAGCCGCAACCAGAGCCAAGTGCCCCGGCGCGCCACCGTGCTCGTTAGCGCCGTTCGCCGCGGCGCACGAACGCGCCTCGAAATACGTTGCCAGCGCATCGCCCATACCGGCGACCGCCATGCGTAGTGGGGCCGCAGCAACCACGTTGGTATCGACCACGACCAGGTCTGGATTCTTCTCGAGCATCAGGTAGCGGTCGAACGACCCGTCCTCGTGATACAGCACCGAAATCGCGCTGCACGGACCGTCCATCGAAGCCGCCGTGGGGCATACGCACAACGGCAGCTCGGCATAAAACGCAACGGCCTTGGCGATATCGAGCATCTTGCCGCCGCCAATGCCCACCACCATGTCGCAATACTCAGCCCGGGCTTCCTTGGCCATTTCGACAACGGCCTCTTCCGTACACGGACCGTTGTAAATCTTAAAGAACGGCTCGCTTAGATCTTCATCCAGAAATCCATCGACGATCTGCCTGCACAGCCGATCCTCGGTGCCCTGGTCAAACAAGACATAGGCAGCGCAGCCCAACCATGACAAATACCTGCCCTGACGCGAAAGTTCGCCCGGCCCCTGAACATACCGGCCGGGACCGCCATAAACCATGGGAAGCGCCATATGAGAATCCGCCCTTTCATCAACAACAATTGGTGCAAAGCAACCTGACCCCTTTGCACCATAGCAAAAAGGGGCAAAGCCATCCGCTGGCTTTGCCCCTTCCTTGGCTTGATTTACTCATCCATGAGATAGTAGTGGCCCAGCGCGTCGGCGCCCAGGATGGCGTTTGCGACCATCTCGGGCGTCACCTCAAACGGCATGTTGCACATGGTGTCATCGGGCGCGCAGGCGGCCTCGGCAACAATCATGGCCTGCTCACGCGTAAGCTCGGCAACGCCAAGTTCCTTCATCGTGACCGGCAGGCCCAGCTCAATGCAGAAGCCCAAGACTTCCTCGAGCTTCTCGGTCGGGGCATCTTCGAGTACCAGCTGGACGATGGTGCCAAAGGCGACCTTCTCGCCGTGATACATGCCGTGGCACTCGGGCAGCATCGTCAGGCCATTGTGGATGGCATGAGCAGCAGCAAGGCCCGAGCTCTCAAAGCCAATGCCGGAAAGCAGCGTATTGGCCTCGATGATATGCTCGACGGCAGGCGTGAGCGCACCCTTCTCCAGCGCGACCTTGGCCTTGACGCCATCGGCCATAAGCGTCTCGTAGCAGAGCTTGGCGAGCGCCAAGCCAGCCATGCCGCCCTTGCCGCCGGCGCAAGTGCCACCGTCGGCATCATGCGTCGCCTGGGCCTCAAAGTAGGTTGCGAGCGCATCGCCCATACCGGAAACCGTCAGGCGCACCGGGCTCGCCGCGATAACTGTCGTATCCATCAGGACAATGTTGGGGTTTGCCTTAAGGAACAGATACTTATCGAACTGGCCGTCATCGGTGTAGAGCACCGAAAGTGCCGAGCACGGTGCATCGGTCGAGGCGATGGTGGGGCAAATGATAACCGGGGACTCCAGGTAGTAGGCAACGGCCTTGGCGGTGTCGAGGATCTTACCGCCACCGACGCCGACGATGATATCGCAACCGTTGTCGCGCGCGAGCGCCACCAAACGGTCAACCTCGCCCTTGGAGCACTCGCCATTAAAGTCCTCAAACAGCAGCTCGGCCTTAGCCTCGGCAAAGCCGCCCTCGATCTTGGCACCGACGCGCTTCTTGCCCGAAGGCGTCACGATGACGAGGGCCTTAGCACCGAGCGGCTCGACATAGGAGCCGAGCTTGGCCAGCTCGTCCGGGCCCTGGATGTACTTGCTGGGGCTATTGAAAATTGCAGCCATAACTATCCCATTCTCTAAAAGAAAAAAGAAAGGGGCTCCGTACGGATACGTGCGGAGCCCCTCGTTACGATAACAAGAGTCGATTAGAAATCGATGTCGGTGTCGTAGTAGCAGGCCTTGAGGATCTTCTCGAAGTCGGCAGCCTTGGTCTCACGCGGGTTCTCGGGCGTGCAGGCGTCCTGCTCGGCGTTCGCGGCGATCTCGGGGAGCTTCGCGAGGAACTCCTCCTCGGAAACCATCTGCGGGTTCTCGGCGTCGACCTTCACGCCGCCATTCGCGTAATCCTTGATGGACTGCGGAATGTTGAGCTGGTCGTTGAGGTCGCGAATCTTCTGGACGAGCGCAGCGATGAGCTCCTCGTTGGTCTCGCCGGGAAGGTGCAGGATCTCCTTGGCCACGTAAGCGTAGCGCTCGGCAGCACGCGGGTCCTTGGAGTTCCACTGGATGACCTTGCCCAGGTACATGGCGTTAGCAGCACCGTGGATGATGTGACCGTTCTCGAAGGCAGCACCGGTCTTGTGAGCCATGGAGTGGACGATGCCGAGCAGGCCCGAGGAGAAGGCGATACCGGCGATGCACTGAGCCTCGTGCATGTGCTGACGGGCCTCATGGTCGCCAGCATAGGACTTGGGCAGCCACTCGACGATCTCGCGGATGCCGTGCAGAGCGTTGGCGTCGGTGAACATGGAAGCACAAGTGGAAACGTAAGCCTCCATGCAGTGGGTCAGAGCATCCATGCCGGTGTGAGCGCACAGCTTGGCGGGCATGGTGTAGGTGAGCTCCGGGTCGACGATGGCGACATCAGGGGTGATGTTGAAGTCGGCCAGCGGGTACTTGATGCCCTTGGCGTAGTCGGTGATGACGGAGAAGGCAGTGACCTCGGTAGCGGTGCCGGAGGTAGAGGAGATGGCGCAGAAATGAGCCTTCTGACGCAGCTCGGGGAAGCTGAACGGCTGGATGATGTTATCGAAGGACTCCTCGGGATACTCGTAGAAGACCCACATGGCCTTAGCGGCATCGATGGGCGAGCCGCCGCCGATGGCGATAATCCAGTCGGGCTCGAACTCGCGCATGGCCTCGGCGCCCTTCATGACCGTCTCGATGGACGGGTCGGACTCGACGCCCTCGAACAGCTTGACCTCGAAACCGCCTTCCTTAAGGTCGTTCTCGACGTCCTGCAGGAACCCGCCGCGGCGCATAGAGCTGCCGCCAGAAACGATGATGGCCTTCTTGCCCTTGAGGTTCTTCACCTCGTGGCGAGCGCCCTCACCAAAGTACAGATCGCGAGGATTGGTAAAACGTCCCATACTGTGCCTCCTAAACAAGCCCCTCTTAGACTTGCGTATATAACGGAGCACCCGATTGGCTCCGTTAGGACCATTTTGTGCGTCGCCGGCGATAGCGACGCAATGTCTAAACGTCTCAACGCTCAGACAAACACTATTTTACCGTTCTGGTTGGTCAGTTATTCACCTAAAGCCAACAATGATGAAACGTTTTTTCTATCCCTGAAGACCCTTGTGGGGCATTCATACTCCCAAGCTGGGCAAACGTTTTATCAGGGTTGACCACATATCCCGGGTAGGACTGTGCCCCTCCAAAATGTGCCCCGTTCGCCGCCAAAAATCGACCGTTTACGGCACTGTGATACCACCCGCGCAACTGAGGTGCCGACATTTGTGCGACATCCGTCTTCGTGGTGCAAAGGTGCAAGTCCAAGTGCGGCACCCCCGGTGTGCCACATGCGGGTAAACTAGACCTTTATATAGAGACATTTGAACCCTAACCGCAGCAAAGGAGGCCCCATGGCATTCGATCCCATTCAAGAGGATTGCCATCGCCTCGTTCTTGAGGCCTTGCGCCGCGACAATATCCCGCTCACCGACGGCCCCGCCGTCGAGCGTCTGATGGAGCAATTCACCCGCAACCCCGCGCCGCTCATCGTGCACGATCGCGACCGCGCCGGGCACCTCATTGCCAAGGTGGTCGAGGCTGTCGACTACCGCATCCCTTTTATCCCCGACGACGCCCAGGCAGAGCAAGAAGAAGCCGCAGCCGAGAACATGCTCCGCGAGGCAGCCGCGCTCGATCCGGCCAACTGGGATGCCCAGCGCATGCTGACGGCGCTCACCGCCGAATCCAACGAGGAATACGTACAGTATCTGGTGTCCAAGTGCGACGAGGTGGAGCACGATTTGGCGCTCAAGATCGCCTCGGCGCAGGACCCCTACGAGCGTGAGGCCGCAGGCGACCTGACCCGCCGTCCCTACCTGCGCTGGCTTGCCGCCTTGGCATCGCGCGCGCTCATTAGCGGCCGCTACCGCATGTCGCTGGATGCCGCGAATCGCAGCCTGGACTTTGCGCCCAACGACCCCGCTGGCGTCCGCCATACCGCGATGCTTGCCATGGCAAAGCTCGAATACCCTGCCGAGGAGCTCAAGCGTTTTCGTTCCGCCCACTCCGTGCCCTATCTTGCCAACACGCCGCTGCGCCGCCGTCCCAAGGACGCGGAGCGCGACCTGGACCCGTGGACGCTCATCGCGCTGATGAGCGCAGCCTGGCGCGAGCTGGACTACGAAGGCGCCGAACACTACCTGCGCATCCTGGTGCGCTCATGCCCACACGCGGCCGAGGCGCTCTACTTCCAAACCGAGTTTCCCGATGGCGTCTATGCCCGCGTCAACGTAGGTCCGGGCTCCACCGACGAGCTTGTCCTTGCCCTGTCCGAGGCGACACCGGTGCTGCAGGAGGGCCTAGGCGCGCCCGACAACGCCAGCTTTGCCGCCTGGGTCGCCACCAACGACATCGTGCGCTCCCAGATCGACGAACGAATCCTGCGCGCGGCCGAACAGGGATTGCCGTTTAAGGGAGGAGACCTCTAATGGATCCGAGCGTCTACATCCCCGCCTATCTGGAGCGCACCTATCTGGCGTCGCACCCCGAACTCACCGATGCAGCACGCGAGCTTGTCCATAACGACATCAGCGCAAACCCTCACAAGTATGCGCAGACCGAGCATGCCCAAGCGCTGCTGTCCTATGCCGGCGTTCATCGTCATTTGCTCGACGAGCTTCGTCGCATCGAGGACATGGGCAGCGACGAGGAGTTTGAGCAGACGCGCAACCGCCTGTTCGACGACATGCGTGACGAGCTGCTCAAGATCGTCCGCGTCGATGCGCATGTCCTCGATGCTCAGTTGCTCGCCATCATCCTGGCGGACACGCCCGTCGATGCCTGCCTGGGTGACTTGATGAAGCTCGAGACGAGTACGGCCGACTACCTGCAGCAGAGCGTGCCTGGGTTCGACATGGAGGCCCCGCACTACTGGGCCAATAATGTTTTGGCCGACGGTGTCACCGCAGCAGACCTTACCCTGAGCGAGCCGGCGCTTATTGGCTGGCTTCACACGCTCGAGGCCATCTCGCAGTTGTGCATGGCGAGCGCTCGTTACCGTGCTGCCGCCAACTATTCTCGCCGCGTCCTTAAGGCGGAGGGCTATCCCACCCGGGCCGCCGGCACCGTGTTGCTTGCCCTCGCCCGCTTGGAAGACCAGGACGGTTTTTTTGCCCTGGCACATCAGCTCGAGGAACAGATGGGGGCAGACGCACTCGAGAACTCCCCCTGGTACCTGCTCGCCCGCACGATTCTGCTGTTCAAAACAAACAAGATGCGCCCGGCGACGCGCGCGCTGCGTGAGTTCGCCAACCGTTGCGAGGGCGGCGCGTTCTTCTTGCTGAACCCCATGTACCAGACGCCGTATCTTCCCTGCCGACCCGAGCCGCGCGACCCCTGGGACCTCTCGCACCAGGCGGTTTGGGAAGCCGACGGCATTATCTCGGACACCCCCGACTTTGCCCCCTGGGCCAACGCCTGCGAAGACGTATCGCAGCTTGCCCAGGAATTTGCGCGCCGCTACGGCTTTTAGCGACGCGATCGCCCCGACCATGTCATCTATGTTAGGAACGGCTTCATGAACCTCCGCTCATCTCTCGCCTGCACCTCGAGCGATATCGCTCGCTGGGGGCTGCGCTCCGTCCTCAAGCGCCAGGGTGGCGTGCTTCCCGGCCGTATCGCCATGAAGATCGACCCCGAGCTGCTAAGCGACCTCGCAAGCCTAGTCGACCGCAGCGTGGTGATCACCGGCACCAACGGCAAGACCACGACCTCCAACCTCATCGCCGACGCAGTTGCTGCCAGCGGCGCTACCGTGGTGTGCAACCGTGCCGGCAACAATATGGAGCCTGGTGTGGTGGGTGCTCTGCTCGAGGCCCGCGGCGGCCTTAAGCACACCAGCAGCGGCAAGCGCGTGGGCGTTTTTGAGTGCGACGAGCTCTACACCGTACGCGTTCTGCCCAAACTCAAGCCGACGTACTTTGTGCTGCTCAACCTGTTCCGCGACCAGCTGGACCGTTACGGCGAGATCGACCATACCCAGGACGTCATCGCCCACGCGCTGGAGCTTTCACCGGCAACGACGCTCATCTACAACGCAGACGACCCGCTATGTGCCGCAATCGCCGCGCGCGTTCCCAATGCAAGCATCGCCTTTGGCATCGACGGCGCCACCGACACCGAATCCGACCGCATTAGCGACTCGCGTTTTTGCTCACAGTGCAACGCGCCGTTGAAGTACGACTATGTGCAGTACGGACAGCTTGGCGCATACCATTGCCCCTCGTGCGGCTGGGCCCGCCCTGGACTTGTCCGTCGCGTGACGGGCGTGGAGCTCGGCTGCGACGGCTACGGCTTTGACCTGGTCTTTGGATCTGCGCCCGACGCGGCTGCCGTACACATCGCCACACGCTACAACGGCCTGTATATGGTCTACAACGTAGCCGCAGCCTTCTTCGCCGCCCACGAGCTGGGCGTGGACGCGGCGCATCTGCAGCCCACGCTCGACGCCTACGTGCCAGCAGGTGGTCGCATGGGCCGTTGGAATATCGCCGGCCGTACCGTCGAGGCAAACCTGGCCAAAAATCCCGTTGGTTTCGATCGCCAGATTCAGTCCATTAAAACAGCAGGCGGCAGGCTCTGCGCCTTCTTCCTCAACGACAACGATGCCGACGGCCACGATGTATCGTGGATCTACGACGTCGACTTTGAGCGCATCGCCGACACAACGGGACTTGTCGCCTTTGCCGGCGGCACGCGCGCGCACGACATGCAGGTGCGCCTCAAGTACGCCGGCATCGATGCCGCCATCATCTCGAATATCGAGCAGGCGATCGGCGCCGTGGCAGACGAGGAGGCTGGCGACACTTTCTATGCCGTCGCCAACTACACGGCCTTTCCGCCGCTGGTCAAGGAGCTCGATGGGCTCAAAGACACCGATGCGGCTACGGTTGCCGCCCACGCTGCAACGTGCGCCGATGGCAGCGCCGTTCCCGTCGGCGTCGCGCCGGTCGAGCTCTCGCGCCCGCTGCACATCGTCTACCTGTATCCCGATGCCCTCAACCTCTATGGCGACGGCGGCAATGTCATCGCCCTCGAGCGCCGCTGCGCCTGGCGCGGCATCCCCGTTCGCGTGGACGAGGTCCGCATGGGCGAGTCGCTCGATCTCACCGACGCCGATATCGTCATGATGGGTGGCGGCTCCGATCGCGACCAACTGGCCGTGGCACACGAGCTGCTCGCTCAAAAAGACAAGGTTGCGGCCTATGTTGAGGACGGCGGTTCATTGCTTGCTATCTGCGGCAGCTATCAGCTGCTCGGCCGTTCGTACTACATGGGCGACCATCGCATTGAGGGCCTGGGCGTCATTGCCGCCGAGACTGTGCGCGGCTCCGACCGACTGATCGGCAACGTCGCCGTCAAGACCGACCTGGCACCTGAGCCCTTTGTGGGATTCGAAAACCACGGCGGCCGCACCCTGCTCGATGCAGAAGCCACGCCGCTCGGAACGTCCGTCGTCGCGGGCACCGGCAACAACGGCGACGATGGCTTTGAGGGTCTCATCTACAAGGGTGTCATCGGCACGTACCTGCACGGACCGGTGCTGCCCAAGAATCCCGAGCTCGCCGACTGGCTCATTACGCACGCCCTCGAGCGCCGCGGCGATGCGCAGGCCACAGCCCTGCTGCCGCTCAAGCCCCTCGACGACACCTACGAGCACGCCGCCCACGACGCAGCCATGAAGCTCCTCCCCTAACGCCCCGCCACCACAAAGGGGACAGGCACCTTTGTGGTGGTTTTTCTATCTGACAACGATATGTGAACGGATAAAAAAGTCTGCTATACTCTTTCCCGCTGTCCCCATCGTCTAGCGGCCAAGGACGCCACCCTTTCAAGGTGGATATCGCGGGTTCGAATCCCGCTGGGGGCACCATTTGAAATCTGAAGCCCGTTACCAATTCGGTGACGGGCTTTTTTCTTCCCCAACGCCGGGATTCGAACCCGACAGGGTGCGAATCCCGGCAAATCGGCGGCAAAACGGACTCCAAAGCGTCCTTCTCAAACAAAAAGCCGGGGCCCGCACGATGCGGACCCCGGCTCAATACCGTGACGATATGTCAGTTACATTCTACACGTAGAACAGGATGTCGTCGTAGGTCGGGACCGGCCAGTAGTCGGCGGCCACGATCTCCTCCATGGCATCCACGGCGGCGCGCAGCGTATCCATGGCGGGAACGACCTCGTGTGCATACACGTTGGCCTGCTCCTGGCCATCGAGGGCCTCGGCCTTCTGATGCACGGCGTCGAGCGCCTTGATGGAGTCGTTAATGGCGGTGATGCCGTTGCAGAGCTTGTTGAGCGTGTTCTGCTCGCACTGCATGGCGGCCTCGGCACCGGCGGCACGAATAGTCTCAAGGCCCTTCGCGACCTTGGTGGCGTAGGCGGTAATGACCGGGCGATAGGTACGACGCGCCTCGCGAACCATCGTGGTAGCCTCGATGTTCATGAGCTTGTTGTACTTCTCGAGCTTGCAGTCGTAACGGCACTGGGCCTCGGCCTTGGTCAGGACGCCCGTCTCCTCAAAGAGCGCGATAGCCTTATCGGAAACAAAGGCGGGCAGGGCGTCGGCCGTGGTCTTGTTGTTGGCAAGGCCGCGCTTCTCGGCCTCAATGGGCCACTCGTCGGAGTAACCGTCGCCGGAGAACAGGATGCGCTGGTGATCGGTCAGGACCTTCTTGCAGTACTCGAGCGCGGCGTCCTGGAACTTATCCTCGGGCGTACCCTCGAGTGCGTCGGCGAAGGACTTGAGCGACTTGGCCACGGCGGCATCGAGCACCAGGTTGGAGTCGGAGACGTTCTGCTCGGAGCCGCAGGCACGGAACTCGAACTTGTTGCCGGTGAAGGCGAACGGGGAGGTGCGGTTGCGGTCGGTGTTGTCCTGCATCAGCTTGGGCAGGGTATCGGCGCCCAGGTCGAGCACGCCGCGCGTGGCATGGACGGAAGCCTTGCCATCGATAATCTTCTCGACGACCTCGGTAAGTTGGTCGCCCAGGAAGATGGACATAATCGCCGGAGGAGCCTCGTTGGCGCCCAGACGATGGTCGTTGCCGGCCGAGGCAACGGAGGCACGCAGGAGCTCCTGATAGTTATCGACGGCCTCGATCACCGCGGTGAGGAAGACGATGAACTGCAGGTTGTCGAGCGGGGTGTCGCCCGGGTCGAGCAGGTTCTCGGACTCGGTGCCAAGCGACCAGTTGTTGTGCTTGCCCGAACCGTTGATGCCCTCGAAGGGCTTCTCGTGCAGCAGGCAGACCAAGTCGTGACGGGAGGCGATGAGCTTCATCTTCTCCATCATGACCAGGTTCTGGTCGATGGCCTCGTTGACCTCGCCATAGACAGGGGCGAGCTCATGCTGGCAGGGAGCGACCTCGTTGTGCTTGGTCTTGGCGGGAATGCCAAGCGCCCACAGTTCATCGTCCAGGTCCTTCATATAGGCCGAGACGGTAGGGCGGATAGCGCCAAAGTAGTGCTCCTCGAGCTCCTGGCCCTTGCAGGGGGCAGCGCCAAAGAGGGTGCGGCCGGTGATGACCAGGTCCCTGCGCTTGCGGTAAGCGTCCTTCTTGATCAGGAAGTACTCCTGCTCATCGCCCACGGAAGGAACGACCTTCTTGGGGGTCTTACCAAACAGCGCCAAAACGCGCTTGGACTCACGCGAGAGCGCGGTCATGGAGCGCAGCAGCGGGGTCTTCTTGTCCAGGGCCTCGCCCGTGTAGGAGCAGAAGGCCGTGGGGATGCACAGGACATCGTCCTTAATGAAGGCGGGGCTGGTAGGATCCCAAGCGGTGTAGCCACGGGCCTCGAAGGTGGCGCGCAGGCCGCCGTTGGGGAAGCTGGAGGCATCCGGCTCGCCCTGGATGAGGTTCTTGCCCGTAAACTTGGTAATGGCGGTGCCGTCGTGGTTGGGCTCGAGGAAGCTGTCGTGCTTCTCGGAAGTAATGCCCGAAAGCGGCTGGAACCAGTGCGCGTAGTGCGTCGCGCCCTTGGAGATGGCCCAGACCTTCATGGCGTGGGCAACGGCGTTGGCCACATCCAGGTCGAGCGGCTCACCGTCCTCGAGGGTTGCAGCAAGGCGCTTCCAAATGTCCTTGGGGAGGTAGTCCTTCATGACTTCCTCAGAGAACACCATGGTCCCGAAGCGGTCAGTAAGATCGGCCATACGGAACTCCCTTCGTATCGGCACCGCGTGAGAAGCGGTGTTGATTACTAACGAACGAGTCATAGCTTAGGCTCGCCGTGTTTCCGCGACATTACCGTTATGTTGCTGTCGCGAAACCAATCAATGAGGTTACCGCATCACAGCGGCGCTGCCGCCCTTAATGGCCAATCAACTGTATAAATTGCAGACCTCTCCCCATAGTTTAAGGGTAGTCAATTTGGGATGGGGCTCTATTAACTGGTATTTCGCATCAAATACCATTCAATATAGCCCCATCCTAGATTGACCGCTCTGTTATAGGAAATGCCGATAGCAAAGCATTTTCGATTGGTATCCCCAAATAGCGAGTGAAACTCCACCGTGACACAGTGGTGCTGTAGAATCCTTAAAACACATCACACTATTGCGTATCTAAAGGAGCACGATATGCGCGTCGACGAGGTTTTTAAGCAGGCAGCATCCCAGGGCACCGCACCCGTTTCGTTTGAGATGTTCCCGCCCAAGGGTGAGCTTACCCTCGATACGGCTCGCGAGGTGGCAGGCAACCTGTGCAAGCTTTCGCCGAGCTTTGTCTCGGTCACCTGCTCGGCCGGCGGCTCTGGTAACGGTGCCACCACCGCCCCCATCGCGCATATGATTTCGAGCGAATTCGATACGCCCTCGGTAGCGCACCTTACCTGCGTGGGCCGCTCGCACGCCGATATCGCCGCCAAGATCGACGAGTATCGCACCGCCGGCGTGGAAAACGTGCTGGCCCTGCGCGGCGACCTGCCCGCTGGCGCGACCGAGGACGACAAGCCCGCCTCCGACTACGCCTACGCCCGTGACCTCATCCCCGAGCTCGTCGACGCCGGCTTTTGCGTGGGCGCCGCAGCCTACCCCGAGGGTCACATTGCCTGTGAGGATCTCAACCTCTCGGTCGAGCACCTCAAACAAAAGCAAGACGCCGGCGCGAGCTTCTTTGTGACACAGCTCTTCTTTGATAACGAGTGCTTCTATCGCTTCCGCGAGCTTGCCGACAAGGCCGGCATCACCGTGCCCATCACCGCGGGCATCATGCCGTTTATGGGCAAGTCGCAAATCAGCCGCATGGTCTTTATGTGCGGCGCGTCGCTGCCCTCCCCCGTCATCAAGATCCTCGCCAAGTACGAGAACGACCCCGAGAGCCTGCAGGCTGCCGGTGTAGATTATGCTGCTCGTCAGCTTTGCGACCTTAAGGAGCACGGTGCCGACGGTCTGCACCTGTACACTATGAACCGTCCTGCAATCGCCGCGACCATTATGGAGCGCCTGGGGTAATGGAAAAACCGCACGTCGATACAACCGTTGTTGAAGTGCCGGCCGACCTTGCGTCGCCGGCGCTTTACCGTATCGACGCCGCCCACCACCCTCGCGTCGACCGTGCCGAGATGCTGCGGTATCTGGGCTACGGCGGCCAGCAGATTGAGCCCGAGCTAACGCAGCGTATTGAGCTAGTTGTTGAGCGTCTGGAACTGGACATTGAACCCCGTGGCGTGCGCCGCGTATTTGCCATCGATGCCACGGGCGTCGACGAGCAGGGCGAGCCTTGCATTCGCTTGGTCGGCACCAATGTTGAGCTGCGGGGCCGCGATATCTATCGCCACCTTAAGGACGCCCGCCTGGCGGCACTCATGGCATGCACCCTCGGCATGGACGCCGAGCGTCGCCTGCGCACCACGGGAGCCCAGCAGCCCCTAGAGGGAGCCGTGCTCGATGCCGCGTGCTCCGCCTATGTGGAAGCTGCCGTTGAGCAGATGGACCAGCAAGTCAAGGCTGCGGCCGCCGCACACGGGCTCGCCGGCAACTGGCGCTTCAGTCCCGGCTATGGCGACTGCCCGCTCTCTGCCCAGCGCTCGATCGTGGATGCACTCAACGCCACACGCCTCATTGGACTTACCGTCACCCTCACCAGCCTGCTCATGCCCACCAAGAGCGTGACCGCGGTGATCGGTCTGTTTGACGGCGAAGTCCACGACGCCCAGAGCCGCCCCACCTGCAGTATCTGCCGCATGCGCGAGCACTGCCGCTTCCGTGCCGCCCACACCACCTGCTATTCCAGCCATTAGGAGCCATCGATGTTTACTCCGCTTATCACTCATGATCTGGACGGCGCCGCGCTGGCGGCACCCGTTGATGCCGCACGCCGTAATGGCGCTGCATACAAGACGCGAACGATCGACGACCTGCGCATTAAGGATGACCGCCTGCGTGCCGCCATCGAGGGCACGGGACACCTGCTGTTTGACGGCGGCATGGGCACCATGCTGCAGGCGGCCGGCATGAAGGCCGGCGCCCTGCCCGAGCTGCTCAACTTTGAGGAGCCCCAGGTCATCACCGATATCCAGCGTCAGTACGTCGAGGCCGGCTGCGACGTGATCACCGCCAACACCTTTGGCGCCAACGCCCACAAGCTCGACGGCGCCGCCACCGTGGCAGACGTCTTTGCCGCGGCAGTCACCTGCGCCCGCGAGGCCGGCGCCCGCTACGTCGCCGGCGACATCGGCCCCATCGGCGCCCTGCTGCGTCCCCTGGGCACCCTCAGCTTTGACGAGGCCTACGACCTCTTTGCCGAGGAGGTGCGCGCTGGCGTCGCCGCGGGTGTGGACCTCTTTATCATCGAAACCATGACCGATCTTGCCGAGATCAAGGCGGCAGTCCTCGCCTGCCGCGAGAATTCCGACCTGCCCGTCTTTGCCACCATGACCTTTGAGGAAGACGGCCGCACCTTCTTGGGCACGAGCCCCGAGATCGCCGCCATCACTCTCGACGCCATCGGCGCCGACGTCCTTGGCATCAACTGCAGCCAGGGCCCGGCCGAGCTCCGAGGACTCGCTGCGCGTATGCTCACCGTTACCGACAAGCCCGTTATGGTGCAGGCCAATGCGGGACTGCCCCACGTGGACGATGACGGCAATACCGTCTTTGATATCCAGGCGCCCGAGTACGCCGAGGCCGTCGCCGGCATGATCGAGGACGGCGTGAGCGTCGTCGGCGGATGCTGCGGAACCACGCCGGCGCACATGGCGGCACTTCGTACCCTCATCGACAACCACACGCCCAGCCCGCGTCACCGCAAGCCCAGCATGTCGGTCACGAGCGCCCAGACGGTCGTGGACCTCCCCTGCGACGGCCACAAGATCGCCGTCATCGGCGAGCGCATCAACCCCACCGGCAAAAAGCGCTTGCAGCAGGCCCTACGCGACGGCGACCTGGACTACGTCGTGAGCCAGGGCATCAGCCAGCAGGAGCAGGGCGCCGACATCCTGGACGTCAACGTGGGCCTGCCCGAGATCGACGAGGTCAAGGTCATCCAGCAAGCGACCGAGCAGCTCCAAGGTTCCACGCTGTTGCCGCTGCAGATCGACTCCACCGACCCCGCCGCCGTCGAGGCCGCCGTACGTCGCTACGCCGGCAAGCCCATCATCAACTCGGTCAATTGCAAACAGCAGATCATGGACGAGATCTTCCCGCTGGTCGCCCACTATGGCACCAACGTCGTCGGCCTCACGCTCGACGAGGGCGGCATCCCCGATACCGCCGAGGCTCGCTTCGCCATCGCCGAGCGCATCGTGGCCGAAGCCGCCCGCTACGGCATCGGCCCGGACCGCATCCTCATCGACTGCCTAGTCATGACCGCCTCGACCAACCAGCGCCAGGCTGAGCAGATCCTGCGCGCCATGTCTATGTGCAAGGAGCGCCTGGGCGTCAAGTGCGCACTCGGCGTGTCGAACATCAGCTTTGGCCTACCCGCGCGGCCGCTGCTGGGCTCGGTCTTTTTGGCCGCCGCCTTTGGTGCAGGCCTGGACGCCCCCATCATGAACCCGGGTTCCAAGCGCTTTATGGATACCGTCTACAGCTATCGCGTGCTGAGCATTGAGGACGAAGGCTCGACCGGATACATCGAGCGCTACGCCGGCTGGACCGACCCGTACAAGATCGCCGCGAACCCGGCGGCCGCTCAGTCTGCATCGAGCGATGCCGCGCCTGCCGCAAGCACAACCACAAGCGCCGATGGCGACCCCATCCGTCACATGGTCGTCTCGGGCCGCAAAGGCGAGATCGCGGCCGAGACCGAGCGTCTGCTGGCAGATCACGACGCCATGGACCTCATCAACAATCACTTTATCCCCGCCCTCGACGAGGTCGGAGTCCTCTTTGACCAGGGCAAGTTCTTCTTGCCGCAGCTCATGGCCTCGGCCGAGGCCGCGCGCGTGGGCTTCGATACCATCAAACGCCTGATGCCCGCCGGCGAGATTGCCGACAAGGGCAAGATCTGCGTGGCCACCGTCAAGGGCGATATCCACGACATCGGTAAGAACATCGTCAAGATGCTGCTCGATAACTACGGCTATACCGTCTTTGACCTAGGCCGCGACGTCGACCCGCAAGAGGTGCTCAAGACCGTACGGGAGCGTGACATTAAGCTCGTCGGCCTCTCGGCGCTTATGACCACCACGGTCGTGGCCATGGAGGAGACCATCAAGCTGCTTCATACCGAGGTGCCGGGCGTCAAGATCATCGTGGGCGGCGCTGTGCTCACCCCCGAATACGCCAAACAGATTGGCGCAGACTACTACGCCAAGGACGCCGCCGAGAGCGCGCGCATCGCCGAAGAGGTCTTTGGGCAGTAACACAACGGAAACAACCGAGCACCAAAACGTGCCGCACGCGCCACGAGACGTGTGCGGCACGTTAGAATAAAGGGGACTATGCTCGTTTTGGCAGATAGGAGCGCAAGGATGGCGATCACGCCCGCAGAAATCGCGGAAACCCGCGGCATGGTTGAGGAGCAGAACCTCGACATCAGGACCATCACCATGGGTGTTTCCCTCATGGGTTGCGGTGACGAAAACCTCGACCGCATGTGCACGAAGATCTACGACCACGTGACGCACACGGCTGAGCACCTGGTCGAGATCGCCGAGAACCTCGAGCGCGAGTACGGTATCCCCATCGTCAACAAGCGCGTTTCCGTCACCCCGGTGGCGCAGATCGCCGCGTGCTGCAAGGATGAGGACCTCACCCCCATCGCGCATGCCCTCGACCGCGCGGCCGAGACGCTCGGCATCGATTACCTGGGCGGTTTCTCCGCACTCGTCCAGAAGGGCATTGGCGACGCCGACCGCCGCGTCATCCAGTCCATCCCCCAGGCGCTCGCTACCACCAGCCGCGTCTGCTCCAGCGTCAACGTCGCCAGCCTGCGCGCCGGCATCAACATGGACGCCGTGCTTATGGCCGCCCAGACCATCATCGATGCCGCTAAACTCACGGCCGACCAGGACTCCGTCGGCGCTTCCAAGTTTGTCTGCTTTGCCAACATGGTCGAGGACTCCCCGTTTATGGCGGGCGCTGTCCACGGCGGCGGCGAGGCCGACGCCGTCATCAACGTAGGCGTTTCGGGCCCCGGCGTTATGGCCGCAGCCCTGGAGACGCTGCCCGACTCCGCATCGATGATGGAAGTCGCCGAAAAGATTAAGCAGACCGCCTTTAAGATCACCCGTGCCGGCGAGCTCATGAGCCGCGAGGCCGCCCATCGCCTGGGTGTCGAGAAGGGCATTGTCGACCTGTCGCTGGCCCCCACGCCCGCCATCGGCGACTCCGTCGCGCGCATCCTCGAGATCATCGGCGTGGGCACCTGCGGTGGTCCGGGCACGACCTGCGCACTCGCCATGCTCAACGATGCCGTCAAGAAGGGCGGCGTCATGGCCAGCTCCAGCGTGGGCGGCCTCTCGGGCGCTTTTATCCCCGTGTCCGAGGACGCCGGCATGATCGCCGCCGTCGAGGCTGGCGCGCTTTCGCTCGAGAAGCTCGAGGCCATGACCTGCGTGTGCTCCGTCGGCCTGGACATGATCGCCATCCCCGGTGACACCCCGGTCGAGACCATCGCCGGCATCATCGCCGACGAGATGGCTATCGGCGTCATCAACAACAAGACCACGGCCGTCCGCGTGATTCCCGCTATCGGCAAGGGCGTGGGCGATTGCGTCGAGTACGGCGGCCTGTTCGGCCGTGCGCCCATCATGCCGGTGAACCCCAACGCCGGCACCGTGCTTGCCCACCGTGGTGGACGCTTCCCGGCGCCGCTGAACTCGCTGAAGAACTAGCTGAGGGACTAGCGAGGAGCCCCGGGGAGGGCAAATATATAAGGTCGCCTGCTCGGACAGTCCTGACTCGCACGGAGAGCACATTAAGTGCTCTCCGGCTCGTGCGGAACTCGCGATCGACCTTATATATTTGCCCTCCCCGGGGCTCCCGCACAACGGGACCTCGGTTGAGTTCTATCCCGGTTGCAGTCGCTTCGCTCCTGCACCGCATGGTCGATATTGCGGTTTGGCGTTGGATCGGTTCTTTCTGATATATGCTGGTTGCGGCTCTTCTTTTGGGAGGAGTCGCTTTTTTGTTGTGAGGGGGATGGCCCGTGGCTGATGGTGTAATTCAATCTGAGCTGCTTTCTGCGGATTGGAATGAGGAATGGATGCGCCTGCAGGCTGGTCGGCGGCGGGCTGATGATTCTTTTGAGTGGGATAAGCGGGCTCGGCATTTTCGGCCGCTTGAGACTGCTCCGTATGCCCGGGACTTTATGAAGCTGTTGGCGTTAAAGCCTGGTGAGTCCGTGCTGGATATGGGGTGTGGGGCTGGGTCGATTGCTATTCCGCTTGCTCAGGCTGGACATCCTGTGATTGCTGCTGACTTTTCCCCTGCTATGTTGGGCACGCTTGATGCTGGCATTGAGTACTATGGGCTCGAGGATCGCATTACACCGCTTGAGCTTGCTTGGGATGATGATTGGGATTTGGTTGGACCGGTCGCGAAAGCGGTAGATGTTGCCTTTGCCAGTCGCTCTGTCACCACGACCAACCTAAAAGGCGCGCTTGCCAAACTTGATCGAACGGCTCGTCGGCGTTGTGCCGTCACGATGGTCGCCAACTCCAGCCCGCGCTATGACCTGCACCTGATGAACGCCATCGGTGCCTCGGTTACCTGCAGTAATGGTTTTGTATATGCCTTTAATATCCTCATTCAGATGGGTGCCCTACCGCAGGTTACGTACTTTGAATCACCTCGTCGCGATACCTTCGATAGCCTTGAGGCGGGCGTAGCGGACTTCTCCCGCATGCTCGAGCACGGTAACGAGGATAAGATCGACCGTCTGCGCGACTACATCGCTCAGCATATGATTGAGAATCCCCATGCCGGCGAGCCAGGGTCCAAGGGCGTGCCGCAGGGGCGCTACATGCTCGACCACGTCCGCAAGGTCCGTTGGGCGTTTATTGCATGGGAGCCGGTCTCTTCGGGCCGCCCATAGACCGCTTTCGGCCGCCGTACACGTCCACCTGTAACCCGCGCTGTTCTCCCGCTCGGCATCCGCATTCTTTTTGAACTGGGCAAACACGCCCCACACCGCGCCGTTCCTGCGCTATCGTGGGACAGCTCACGTAGATTAAGGCCCCATCGCGGGGCGCCCCATAACCTAGAAAGCGAGAACCCATGGCACTGACAGGAGCCCAGGTCAAGCAGCTTCGCAGCATGGCCCATCACCTCAACCCCGCCATCATCATCGGCAAGTCCGACATCAACGAAGGCACCGTCGAGCAGACGGTCGCCTACCTGGAGAAGCACGAGCTCGTTAAGTGCTCCGTACTCGATGGTTCCAGCCTTTCCGCCCGCGAGGCCGCCGAAGAGCTCGCCGAGCGCTGCCATGCCGAGGTCGTCCAGGTTATCGGCCGCAAGTTCTCGCTATATCGCGAGTCCTCGCGCAAGGACATCGAGAAGATTAAGCTCGTCTAAGAGCCAACGATTCGGCGAGCCAACATACATCAAGCTTGCGAGCGTCCGAGCAATTCGGACGCTCATTTTTTATCGCTCAACGAGCACGCGGTTAAGCCTGCCCTCCACCAAGCGCTCGTACAGACGCCGCGTCTCGGGTTCGGGCACGCCATTGACCTGCTCCCTCAGGTGATGCATATGCCCACTGTACAGCTCGACGATATCGCGTCGTCGCCCCGCCGCACCGTAGACGCGCATGGCGCAACGCACCATGTCCTCGCGCGCCGTCTCTTGCCGCAGCCCCGACTCCACCAGCCATACCGCCGACTGCAGGTCGTTTTCTTCTAGGGCGGCATTCGCGCCCCGAATCATGCAGTCAATATACTTCGATTCCATAATGCGCCGCATACGCAAAAAGTAGGTGGGATTACAGCCATTGGGAACATACAACGGGCCGGCGTAGAGCTGCTCGATCTTAAGGCACAGCTCGATCAGATGGGGTCCGCGCGCACCCGTGCGATTTCCCAAAACTTCGCGGCTTATCTGATCAAACAACCGCACGTCGGTCTTGACGTAATCGCCATTAAGCCCAATGCACTCGTTTTGGATCAGCACACACGACTTGCCGTCCGGTGTCGGCCCCAAGGCCGAACGCAAGCGCGATATCGTCGAGTACAGGTTGTTGCGGGCGCTATTGAACTCGGCATGGGGCCACAGCTCCATAGCCAGTGTCTCGCGGTCGACCAGCGCATCCATGCCCAGCGCAAGCCGCTCGGCAAGCGTCGCCGCTTTCTTGCGGCGCCACATCTTATCCGTGATGGGAAACCCGTCGCGCTCGGCGCGAAACGCCCCAAACATGCGGATCTCGATATGGCCAATCACATCGACACCCTCGGCATCGCCGGCCTGGAACAGACGCTCGCCTTCGCCCTCAAAGTCGTCACGCAGCGAATACCGCGACAGCTCGCGCACCGGGAGCTTCTTTCGAATTCTAGCAGCCGGCTCACCCAGACAATGCATCGCAAGACGCGCAAACAGCCGATACGACGGATCTAAAATCCCTGGGCGGTTCATAGACATCCAGGCTGCAAGGTCGCTATCGCGGCCAGCGGAGGCCAAATGCAGCGCCACCATCCAAGCCTCGGCACCACCGACCTGCGTCCGGCTCAAATCGAGCAGCTCTGCCTCTTCGCGCACCGATACCATCGATGTATTGCGTAAGTACGCCGCGCGCTCTAGCAGCAGTGCGTTGTCGCGTATGTATCCAATCGATTCCTCGGCAAGCCTGAGCACCTGCACCGCACGGAATTTGGCATTGACCGGACGCCCCTCAGCCAGCGACTGCCAGCCTTCCAGTATCAAGCCAAACAACTGGACTTGATTGTCACGCACGCGCACGGCAAAGCGGTCGAGCTCATTGAATGCCTGCTCGTCGGTCACCGGCATGCCGGCAAACAGGCGCCGCGCCGATAATACCATGCGCACCCAGATGGCGAGCGCTCGGATTCCACGCGCTTCGAGTGCCTCGAGCGTCAGGGCCATCTCGTCATCACGCTCGTCAGTCCCTGCATACGACCCATCAAATAGCTCCGTCAACATGCGGTCCGCCCGCACAAACGTCCCCGCGATATCGAGCTCGCAATCATAGGCCTTATCCGTTTTGAGCCCCGCGAGGATCTCAGCACCCTTCGCCCGCTCGGTCAGCCCATGCTTTATCTCGACATGTGCGGACAGCATGTCGAGTGCGGCACAAGACGCCTCACTTTCCAGCGCTGTATGGCTTGCCGGAAGCCCCAGACCGCTATCTCCATAACAGGCGGCCGTAAACGCGTACGCCACCTTCCACGACACGGGATCGAGCTCGCAAATCGCTTGCTCGCCCGCATACTCGATAATTGAGGCCATATACCGCGCGAGCTTTGTATTGGAGACGCTCACCGCCGCCAGATAGATGCCGAGCGCCTCGTCAGGCGTCGGCTCCGATGCCCGACCATCTGCCTCGGTCTTTCCCAGCGCCGCACGGCAGACATCCCCTCCATGCCCCGTCAAGGCCAGATCGACCCCATACTGCCCGGCAAGTTCCAACACCGCACTGCGGTCCAAAAACGCGTCGGCGAGGTCCATCGCGGTATCGCAGCGCCCCGCTTTAATCAATATACGCGCCGCCCGTACAACGAGTTCGGGGCGAATTTCGGCGACCAGCTTGCGCAATCGCAGGCGTGCGTTATCCTCGGTACCCAAGCAGGTAAAGCTCCGGTCTGCCGGATCAACGCCAAAAATGGGATAATCGCGGACAAGATAGGACTGGTCAATCGCCGAAAGCCTAACACCGCAAGCCTCGAGCTCCGAAATATTGCCCTCACCCATTAAGACCATCAAGCATGCCACACTAAACAGGGCGTTGTTCTCGAGCGACGCCAGGTCAACAAGTGCCGCACCGTAGATATTGACGATCTCGTTTTCGAGCATCTGGGCAACGTCTCCCTGCCCGTAGAGTCCCGACTGCATAGCCGAGACGAGCTCGGGCACGCCCTGCGTAAGCTGATAGAAGTCGAGCGATGTGCTGATCGAAAACGCCGATGCCCACGCCGAATACTCGTAGGCATGCACCTTGAGCATCTGCGCGTTGACTTTAATCGAATCGCCCAGTCCATGAATCAGCTGGCGATTCGAGGGACGGCAGCTCATAAAGACCCCAACCCCCATAGCACGCAGGCTTCGGATTCGGTCGATCAGCTCCTCGGTCTCGCTCTGGCTGAGGTTAGGCACGTTATCGATTGCGATCAGGGAGTGCGGCTTGTCCTTAAGCTCTTCGGTAACGACCTCGAGCTGCATAAATACCTCGCGCCCAATGGCGCGGTCTGCCTCGATGATCCGCACGGGACCTCGCGTCGGATCGTTTTTAACCTCTTGGGCATACTGCAGCAGCACCGAGGTTTTCCCAAAGCCATCAGGCGCGTAGAGGACTACGATGCCGGCCTTTCGGCCCTTGGCGATAAGTTCGTTCATCAAGCGATCGCGCCGCACCGTATAACTACTGCCCAGCGGCATAAGCTCGAGGTCGTCCGTATTGCCCAAATCGTTAACCATGCCCGCTCCTCAACTCGACCACATGGACACCGTAACGCTAGACCATATGTATCGCTAGATGAATAGAGCGATGCTACGGTTTAGGATGTTTGTTGGTACGCAAATGGCAAGTTTTTGTTCAGCGTGGTCCGATTGAAACTTATCCCCCAACCAATCAGTCTTTGCGCAGGTCAATGCGCTTGCCAGCTTGTCCCATCCTTTGGCAGTGTACCTCAAATGAGCGCTGTTCAATGGAGTTGCGCAACTCACCTAACGCCAGCTACCGTCTACGACCTTTTCATAGCATTTATGCATAGTATCTGTTATGGAATGAATCATGCTGCACCAGACGCACCCGTCCAGTTCGCGGCCAGATTTTCGTCAAGCACACGGCGCACGCTCAGCAAAAAGGCCCCCGCAAAGCGGAGGCCTTCGGCAAAGCTATGTCGAGGTGATAGGCTTTCGCTACTTGCAGAGCGAAAGAGCGGCCTCGTCAGCAACGACGACGCAGTTGGTGTGCAGTTGCAGGATCGAAGCCGGGCACTTGGGCGTAACCGGACCATAGCACATATCGTGCACGGCCTGAGCCTTGGCCTCGCCGTTGGCGACAACCAGGATCATGCGGGCATACATGATGGTCTGGGTGCCCATGGTGTAAGCCTGACGGGGCACATCATCGATGCTGTCGAACAGGCGGCTGTTAGCCTGAATGGTGCTCTCGGTCAGGTCGACGCAGTGCGTACCCTTGGAGAAGTGGTCATCGGGCTCGTTGAAGCCAATATGACCGTTATTACCAATGCCGAGCAGCTGCAGATCCGGGTAACCGGCGGCAGCGACGATCTTGTCGTACTCTGAGCAGGCAGCAGCGGCATCGGGGTTGGAGCCATCGGGCACGTGCGTGTTGTTCAGATCGATATTGATGTGATCGAAGAAGTTCTCGCGCATAAAGTAGTGATAGCTCTGGGGATCGTCGTGCGAAAGACCACGATACTCGTCCAGGTTATAAGTGCTGACCTCGGCGAAGTCGACGTCGCCCTTCTCGTACCAAGCGGCGAGCTGCTTGTAGGCGCCAATCGGGGTGGAGCCGGTGGCAAGACCCAGCACGCAATCGGGCTTGAGGATAACCTGGGCCGAGATGATATTAGCGGCCTTGCGGCTCATATCCTCGTAGTCTTTAGCTTTAATGATTTTCATTACGCGTCCTTTCTCGTACAAGAGAGGCAAGGCTCCCCTTACAAGCACTTGCCCGCGGCCCGCGTCGGCCGCAACCAACGTGTGCGGCCACCAGGGCGAGGTCGCGTAATATATGTGTCTCGTGTCTAACCGCGTCGAGGCCCCTGCCCGTCCACGGTGACCCAAAGCTGTTTAGCTTCGGACAATCCCCATCTTGCCACGGAGGGCGCCCTCTTTCAAGGGCGCCCTCCGTAAACGTGATTGAATTGTAGGCTAAAGGCCAAGCGGAGCGACTAGCGCTCGCGAGCAACGATGAGCTGGTCCATCTCTTCGACATGCACGCCAACGGAGCCCTTGATACTCGAGAACTCAACGGAGTTGCACACCAAGATGGGAACCGTCACATCGTAGCCCTCGGCAGCAATTGCCTCGCGATCGAACTCAATGAGTACATCGCCCTTATGAACGATGTCACCCACTTGCGCATGTACGGTAAAGTGCTTGCCCTCGAGCTGAACAGTGTCCAAACCAACGTGGATGAGCACGTCCAAGCCATCGACCGTGTTAAGCGCAACGGCGTGTCCCGTGGGAAAAATAGCCTCGACCTTGGCATCAGCCGGCGCGATCACGCGCGTTCCGGTGGGCTGAATCGCCACGCCCTGGCCCAAAAGGCCGGTAGCAAACGTCTGATCGTTTACCTCGGAGAGCGGAATGACGTCACCCGAGATGGGAGCATCCAACGTAAGGACTCGACCACGCATACCAAAAGACCTTAGGACTTTAGTGAACATGCTCCCCCTCGGACATACCGATCAACCAAAATAACCTTAACAGTTTACCACTTGGCACCCGTTTTTGACCATTAGGGAAGTTCGCGCTTGACAACCTCGACGATGTCGTCGACAACGCGCTGGGTCAGCTCGTGCGTCTCGGCCTCGGCCATTACGCGGACCAGCGGCTCGGTACCGCTCGGACGCACCAGAATGCGGCCGCGGCCGTCAAGCTCCTTCTCGGCAGCAGCGACGGCATCCCAGATGGGCTGGCAATCGTCCAGACCAGCCTTGTTGTCGGAATGCACGTTAACGAGGACCTGCGGGTACTTCTTCATGATGCCGGCAAGATCGGTGAGGGTACGACCGGTGCGCTTGAGCACGGCCAGCAGCTGCAGAGCCGTCACCAGGCCGTCACCGGTGGTGTTGTGCTCCAGGAAGATGATGTGGCCGGACTGTTCGCCGCCGATGACGGCGCCGTCCGCGAGCATGCGCTCAAGAACATAACGGTCGCCCACGGCGGTCTGAACCATCTCGAAGCCCTGCTCCTTCATAGCGATGGAGAAGCCAAGGTTGCACATGACGGTCGAGACGATCTCGGAATTGGCGAGCTTGCCACGAGCGGCGAGGTCAGAACCACAGATAGCCAGGATGTAGTCGCCATCGATCTCATTGCCCTCGCTGTCCACGAACAGCACGCGGTCGGCGTCGCCGTCGTGGGCCAGACCGATGTCAGCATGGGTGCGCAGCACGAGCTCGCGCAGGGGCTCGAGGTGCGTAGAGCCGCACTCAACGTTGATGTCGGTGCCGCAGTAATCGGTGTTGATGGCATGGACCGTGGCACCCAGGCGCTGCAGCGCGGCGGGCGTAGTCTGGCAGGAAGCACCGTGACCGCAGTCGACGGCAACAACCAGGCCGTCGAGCCTCAGGCCATCAAGCGTATCGATGGCGTGGTCGACGTATGCCTTGCGAGCGTCCTTCATCTTGATAATGTGGCCCACGCCGGCACCGGTCGGCAGCGTGTCGGCAGCCATGTCCTCCTCGGACATGACCCAGGCGCTGATCTCCTCCTCGACCGCATCGGGAAGCTTCATGCCCTTGCGGCTAAAGAACTTGATGCCGTTGAACTCCGGCGGATTGTGCGAAGCGGAGATGACGATGCCGCCGTCGAGCTCGTTTTGAACGGTGAGCAGCGCCACGGCAGGCGTGGGGATGACGCCGCAGCAGTGCGGACGGCCGCCCTCGGCCATGATGCCGGCGGTCAGAGCGCTCTCGAGCATGGTGCCCGAAAGACGTGTGTCGCGGCCGACGCAGATATCCGGACCAAGAAACTTGGTCGCCGCGCGGCCCAGGCGAAACGCGAGGTCGCACGAGAGGTCGGCATTGGCGACGCCACGGACGCCGTCGGTACCGAAGATGTTCTGGGGCATAGGATCGCTCCTTCCCTAGCAGGCGATATGCAACCGCCCACCCTAGTCGAAAAAGAAAAGCGGGACCCGCCGAGGAATCGGCAGGCCCCGCTTGTACATTGTATCTCGAAAGGAGATAAAACCTTAGCGCTTGGAGAACTGGGGAGCGCGGCGGGCCTTCTTGAGGCCGTACTTCTTGCGCTCGACCACGCGAGCATCGCGCGTAAGGAAACCGGCCTTCTTGAGGTCAGCACGGTAGTCGCCAGCGTTCAGAAGAGCGCGAGCGATGCCCAGGCGCAGAGCGCCGGACTGACCGGAGATGCCGCCGCCATCGCACAGAGCGATAACGTCGAACTGACCGGCGGTGTCGGTCACCTTGAAGGGAGCAAGGGCGTTCTCAACGAGCTGATGACGGCCGAAATACTGCTCGGCGTCACGCTTGTTGATGGTCACCTTGCCGGTGCCGGGGACGAGACGGACGCGGGCGACGGCGTTCTTACGACGGCCGGTACCCTGGTAGACAACGGTGTTCTCAGCCATCTTTAAGCCTCCAGCTCAATCTTCGTGGGGTTCTGGGCAGCGTGCGGATGCTCGGCACCAGCGTAGACCTTAAGCTTGGTCATCTGGGCACGGCCGAGGGTGGTCTTGGGCAGCATGCCGCGAACGGCGCGCTCGATGACCTTCTCCGGGTGCTTCTCCATAGCCTGGCGGAAGCTCTCAGCCTTGAGGCCGCCGTTGTAGCCGCTGTGGCGATAATAGGTCTTCGTGTCGGCCTTGTTACCGGTAAGCTGGACCTTATCGGCGTTGATGACGACAACGAAGTCGCCGCAGTCGCTGTTAGGCGTGAACTGGGGCTTGTTCTTACCGCGCAGGATCATTGCGATCTGGGTGGCAAGACGGCCCAGGACAGCACCATCGGCGTCGACGAGAACCCAGTTGCGCTGGACCTCGCCCTGCTTGGCGTAGTGAGTCGATTTCGAAATCACTTAGACTCCTCCATGTACAGTACGTGTTGTTACAGAGATTCACGGGGCTCTGCAAGTAACCCGTCCATATTACCCCGCTCGCCGCCCGAGTCAACAGGTATTTTGGTTCTGACCAGACTTTCTGCACATGTCGTCCATGGGTCATGACGCCGCGACACTAGCGCTCGACAAATGCCTCGATATCTCCCAGCAAGCGCTTTGCCTCCTGGCGGCCCTGAATATACAGGTCGAGGAGCTTTGCCGGATCGTGCTCAACGTGGCCGACCTCGACCGGCTTTTGCGGAGCAACGACCAGTGCGCGGCCCTCGCGCTCATACTTCCACAGATGCATGCGCTGGATGTTATAGCGGTCGTGGCGTGTCTCGATAGCCTCGAGCAGGTAGGGGTAGTCGGCATAGCGGGCGCGCGCGGCGGGCATAAACTCGTAGGGCTTTTTCTCGTACGAGCGGTCCTGCGTGACAATGACAACCGCGCGATCGAAGCCCGCCTCCTCCAGCACGTGCTCGATGGGAACCGAATCGGCTACGCCACCGTCGACGTATTTGTGCCCGTCAATCTCGACCGGCGGCGTCACCAGCGGCAGCGACGTCGAGGCGCGCACGGCATCGAGGTCGAGCACGGCGCTTTTGACCGGCAGGTACGCGGCAGTTCCAAAGAGCATGTCCGTCGCGACGGCGTACATCTCGATGGGGCTCGCATCAAACGTCTCGTTGTCAAAGGGATCCAGGCGGTCCTGGACATCGTTGAAGATAAAGTCGTAGCCGACGATGGAGCCCGTGGACGCAAACGATGCGGCGCCCATGAAGCGGTTGTCGTTGCAGAAAGCCAGGTTGATGCGGTTGGCACGGCCGATCTGGTGCGACTTGTAGTTCACGCCGTTGAGGGCGCCGGCCGATACGCCATATACCGCCGGAATCTCGACGCCGGTCTCCATGAGGACGTCGAGCACGCCCGCGGTAAACTGCCCGCGAAAACTACCGCCCTCCAAAACGAGCGCGACCTTGCCGGCGTTCTTTGCCTTATCTTCTGCAGTCATGTTGACCTCCTGCTGTTTCGTTTGGGCTTCTTCTACCCAGTTTTGGGATAGAGAGCGCATTGGTTTTGGAGCAGAGTTCGATTCTCCGCGGTTTGGGGGATCCGCTGATGGGTTGAGGCCGGGGCAAGACGCCCGATCGGCATCGCATCTATATCTAGCTGGGACTTTGCGCGGAGAATCCGCGTATTTGCTTCGCAAATCCGCACCGGCTTCGGGCGCCTGCCGGCGCCCTCGCCCGCGGGCTAAAAACGCTCACGCGTTTTCTTTACGCCCGCGCCCTGCATAGAGTTCGATTCTCCGCGGTACGGACAAGAAATAAAAAGACAGGTAGATATAAGTATCTACCTGCCTGTAACTATTGGTGGAGGCGCGGAGAATCGAACTCCGGTCCACGAAAGCCCCCTGATCGGCATCTCCAAGCTCAGTCGCTGGTTTTGTCTCGGACGCTTTGCGCGCAGCGACACGCTCGCGGCGTCCTAACCGGTTCGGTCTTAGCCTGCGCCATACCGATTACGTGCGCAGGAGCATTCCCCTAAAATGACGTCGCACCGGTGTCGGGGAAATCACCGGGTTGACGCGCCGCTATAAACTAAGCAGCGAGAGCCATAGGCTCAAAAGAAGAGTTGTTGTCAATTCAATTTGACGGTACCCCTGTTTAACGAGGCGAGGAGACCTCGGCTTGCTTCCTCTCTCAGAGCTATCGTGTCGAAACCAGTCGCCCCCGAATGTCGGGAAAGTCTGGATGGTATCGGGCCTGCAAACACCCGATAACCGTCGACTTTTCAAGGAACACGCGGGGCGAACCCCGCTCGTGGATAGCTATCTTACCACGTTCTAAAGGCAGAAAGCTGCTCTATGCACGAGCTGTGAAGACCCCAATGTGCGCTGCACTTCGCACTTTTGCTACCGATCGCGTCACGTATATTTTCGCCAAGCACAATTGACCCTTCGAAAGGACCGTTATGGATACCAAGCAGCAACTCGTCAATGCCCTCGCAGGCCTGGGCTCAACCATTACCGAAGCTATGGATGTCATCGAGGGCTTTGTCCCCTGCGGACATCCCGCCCTCGTGGTCACGGGCGCCCTCAACGCGCTCACCGACGGCGCCGATGAGGCCACACTCGCCGAGCACGTTGAAACCGTCCGCGGCTTCATCGACCACGTAAGCGAAAACCGCGGCGTCACCGCACATCACGACATCGAGCTTGGCGAGCTCACGGGTGCAAAGGCCGAACTCTTTGCCGAAATCAGCGCTATAGCCATCCTCACCAAAACCGCTGGCGTCAAGAACACCCAGGTCAACGAATGGCTCTACCGCAGTCTCGCTGCCCTCAATCAATCCGATGTCACAGCAGCAGATAAGCTCGCCGAAGCCGCTGCCATAAAAACGCGGCTTTAAGACTTAGTTCTCATTTCGAGCCATAATTGAAGAGCAAGCCAGATACAGCACATAGTCACATGAGAGATTTGAGAGATCCAGCTTGCTCTTCGACTAAAAATGATATCTGTCCAGGCTAATTAACGCTTTGCTTTTCGCACAATCCAACGTACCAGCCTAAATCCGAGCACGATAAGCGCAATTAGTATCGCAAGTAAGACGATTTCGGGACCGCGCACAAAACCACCGCCCTAGTATGCATAGGTGTGCAGAGTCGTTCCCTGCATTTCTGCGCCCAAGAACACATTTCCAGTATACAAACCTGGTATAGACACATTCACGCGCTGTAGCGCTCGTGTACTATTCCAGGTAAAGGAATCAGATGCCGTTCCCAGGGGAACAGAATAATTCGAACCCCATGCACTCGTTATCTTATGATTGCCGATTTTAATGTAGAACTCCTGAAATATCACCGAGTTATAGTAAACCCTCCATGTGCCAGAGGCGTTTTGATAATAAGAATCCCACGCGTTACACGGCTCAATAGTCGGAATATATTCAATTCCAATTTTGCCTTCAGTTCCATCCGGCAAAATAACGGTATATTCCTGACTCGCACGATCTTTCAGTTGAAATGAAACACTCACTGGATATTCGCTATTGTCATTAGTCAGGAAATCATCCGCAAACCCTATTGAGGGCGTAAACAGCGATAGGGCAGCCACTAACAGTAGTAATGCAACAGGTAAAGATAGGCGCTTGTTCATAATGCTCGCTCCTAAAATAAATTCAGCTCCATCAACTAAGCACATCTAAGACGCTTATTGCCAAATATGGTTCCGAATCTTGATAGCATCATGAACCTCCATATGTTTCTTTTAGCGTATCGCTTTATGTACCCGTACGCAAGCACTCTAACTTTGTTATTTGGGAGCCAGCCGGCGAAAGGATAGAAGTAAACTGTCCCTGGAACTTGCCGAGATAAACGCTTTGGTTAGAAGCACTTGGCCTCATCAATCCATCGGAGGCTCCCCCAACAAAGCACATCTCCGAAACAGATTTCCGACCATCTGACCCAAAATATCGAGTCGACAGGACTGAGAAGGCTTCTAGAGGGGCGGCGTATTTAAGAAATTAGGCAGTCCATGGCAAAATAGTGTGCACCCTTTGGGGTGACGGAGCTCCAGGGGACGCACATATAGGTTTACGTTAGCGGGACACCCGCCCGCCGCGTTCGGCCAAAGTAAGAATCGGCATCATTTGACGAGGTGTCTTTGCTGCAAGATCGGCATGTTCGAGCAGTTTGCGATCGTTAGTTACCAAGTAATCTGCCCCAGCGCGTCTGCATGCCGCCAACACCAAATTATCCTCGTAATCATGATGAAGCGTTAGATACTTATCGGCCAACCACAAATCGGATGCGTCTGCGCCCACGGCGGTGGCGTTTTCGGTCATATTTCGAACAAACGCCAGCGCCGCATCGCCTATCGCTCGTGCCGATGCTTCGTCGACCGAGCCTTTTTTAGCAATAACCCTGCGCTTGAGCTCGTGCTGGACAACATACAGTACATCCTTGGCGATATGCACCGGAAAGAGCAACGTTGCGCCAGATTCCGCAGCCCGTCCGATAAACGCACGCGCGGCAAGCGACTCGGCATGGTCGACGCAAAATGAATCAACCCATACGTTGGCGTCCACCATGATCTTGAGGGGAGCCCCGCTCACAGGATCATCCCCTTTTGGCGATAGCGCTCGTCCATGGCTTCGGAATAGATTGTGTCCCAATCGCGATCGTCGGATACGGGCGACGTAGCAATGCCCAGGTCCGCGTAAAGCCGGTCTGCCGCTGCCCACGACGCGGCGAACGGAGTATCGGGCACGACGGCCTGTTGCCGGTCGTCGACGGCCGCAAGCACTTCCTCGCACTGCCCGCCACCCTGCGCGACCTTGGCCACCACCTTTTTGATGAGCTCGGGCAGTGAGGCGCCCGAAAGCCGCAACGCTTCCTCCGCATGGTCCTTGACCTGACGATCGACGCGAACATTCACCTGCGCCATGCTGCCAACAGCACCCATCTCAACCTCACCTTCGACTTCTGCTATCTTTGCTAGCATCACTATATATTGCTGCTAGCACATGGTCAAACGCAAAAGGCCTGCATTCCGACAGATGCAACACCGTCCAAATGCAGGCCATAAACTCAAGTAAAAGCGCTAGCGCAGATATGCCTTCGCGTTGCTCAGGCTGTAGGCAATCGTCGAGCCATTGTGCAGCAGCGACGACGCCTGCGGGGTAATCGCGCCGGTAATGCCCAGCGCCAGGAGCGCTGAGTTGGTGAGCATCACCTTAGAATAGGAGCTCGTCAAACGATCAACGAGGCCCTGGCTCATGCGGCGCAGGCGCACGATCGCGGCCAGATCCGTGTCGGTCAGGATGATGTCTGCGACCTCCTTGGCAATGTCGCTTCCGCCACCCATCGCCAGGCCCACGTCAGCCAAACCGAGTGCCGGCGAATCGTTAACGCCGTCGCCCACCATGGCAACGTGGCGCCCCTCGCCCTTAATGCGCTCTACATACGCGTACTTGTCCTCGGGCAGCAGCTCGGCCTTAAACTCGTCAACCCCTGCCTCTCGCGCAATGCGCTCGGCCGTGCGCTCGGAATCGCCCGTGAGCATAACGACATGCTTGACGCCCAGCGCATGCAGGTCGGCGATGGCCTCGCGGACCCCGGGCTTAAGCGGGTCCTCGATACCGAGCACGCCCACAACGGTGCCGTCGACCGCCAGATACAGCGGCGACAGGGCCTGCATCTGGGACTCGATTTGCTCCTTAATGTCGGAATCGAGCTGCGCGCTCTCGTCCTCAAACACAAAGTGTGCCGAGCCGATGATGGCGCGACGCCCTTCGATGGACGAAGCGATGCCGTGCGCCACGATGTACTCGACGGCAGCATGGCGCTCGCGGTGCTCGAGCCCGCGCTCACGTGCCGCATTGACCACGGCACGCGCCACCGGATGCGGAAAATGTTCCTCCAAGCAAGCGGAAAGGCGCAGGATCTCGTCCTCGCTCCAGCCATCGGTGGTGAGCACACAGGTAAGACGCGGCTGCGCCTCGGTGAGCGTGCCGGTCTTATCAAAGACAATGGTATCGGCCTTGGCAAACGACTCAAAGTACTTCGCGCCCTTGACCATGACGCCCATCTTGGCAGCATCGCTCATAGCGGTCATGACGGCAACGGAACCCGTGAGCTTGAGTGCGCACGAGTAGTCGACCATCAGCGCCGCCGAGGTCTTGATGAGGCTTCGCGTGGTGAACGCAACCAAGCCCGCGAGCAGGAAGTTCCACGGGACGATCTTGTTGGCGAGGTCTTCCATGTGCGACTGGCCCTCGGACTTGAGCGAGTCGGCCGCCTGCACGAGCGAGACGATTGAGCGGAGCTTGGTCTGAGCCGTGTTGGCGCGCACGCGCACCAAGATGCTACCGTCTTCCACGACGGTTCCGGCGAACACGTCGTCGCCTTCGCTGCGCTCGACGGCAAGCGGCTCGCCGGTCAGGGTCGCCTGGTTGACCATAGCGCTCCCCTGCTCAACAACACCATCGATACAAATGGACATGCCAGTACGCACGGCGACCAGATCGCCGGGCTCAAGCTCGGTGGCGGGAACGCTCACCTCGGTGTCGCCGACAACCTTTTGCGCCTTGTCGGGCACGTCGAGCAGCGAGTTGATGAGCTCGTTTTCGCTCATGGCGCGGGTGTAGTCCTCGAGCAGCTCGCCCACGTTGAGCAGGAACATCGTCTGGCCCGCGGTGTCGACGTCGCGTTTGACGAACGAAATGCCGATGGCCGAAGCGTCGAGCACAGGAACGGTCAGGCGTGGCTGCGCCAGCTCATGAAGGGCGGCGCGCAAAAAGGTCATGTAACCGGCTACGACAAACACCGCACGCAGGGGCGTGGGCAAAAACCATCGGCGCGCATAGTGGGCGCCGATGAGTGTGGCAAGATCCATAACGAGCTTGTGCTTGCGTGGCTCAAGCTGCATCACGTAACCCGTCTTTGCGTCGGCAATGGCCTGGGCGTCGAGTGCGCCCAGAGCATCGAGCACGCCTGCACGACGCTGCTCGTCATATTCGAGCGCCATCTGGCCGATGCGGCCGTAGACGCGCACCTTGCGCACGCCATCGATTTCGCCACTGAGCTTTAGAAGCGCATCGAGATCGCTCTCTGGCACAGGACCCGCCAACTGGAGGCGGGTCCTGCCGGGGATCTCGCTGATAATCGAGAATCTCATAGTTTGTGCCTGGGAGTGCTACTCGGCTGCCTTGTCCGCAGCGGCCTCGCTCTGGGTGATGTAGGCCGCCTCGGCAACCATGTCGTCGACATTAGCCTTGGCCTGCTCGACCATGTCCTGGTAGCCATTCTTGATGCGCATGCCGCACGCGATACCCTGCACGCAGGCATTCTTTACCGGAGCGCTGGTAAGCAGCTTGATGCCGGCCGTGCCAAGCAGAAAACCGCCACCGACAAGCAGGGTATTGAACGTCGACTTCTTCATGTTGCTTCTCCCTTTTGCCGCATTGGACGCGGCACGGTGCCTCAGCACTCGAGTAAACAAGTTTGCTCGAGCACACTTTTGGAAAATAGTTTAGTTTATCTAACTATTGAGGTCAACAAAGGTTAACTTTTTGGAAATCTTAAGGTGCGGAACAGCCAGCTTCTGGCAATCCGCCCGCCGCAACGTACATCTCCGGCATCCAAGAAAGGCTCTCCCCCGACCCAACAAATCGAGGTCTAATACTTTTCCGCGAAGTGAACGAGCAAAATTGGACCCCCGAAGCATCCGCATTTTTCGCCAGCAAAACCGCAGGAAACACTCGACAAAACCGCAGGAAACAGAGCCCAAAAAGTGTCGATGCTTCAGGGGTCCAAATAAGGTCGTTCACTTCGCGGAAAAGTATTAGACCCCGATTTCCGTCACTCCCACAATGCGGCAAAGGGACAGCCCCTTTGCCACCCGCACAAAAAATGAGGGCGCCAACGGCGCCCTCATTCACCAAATTCCATTCAGCCCACCTGACCCGAACGGCCGAGTCGTCACAGAACCCGGGAGCCCCGGCAGGGCGGGTGCTTGCTCAAAATGAGTTCCGCACGCAAAGAAGGCCACTTAATGTGGCCTTCGTCTTGCGCAGGACTGTTTGAAATTTTGAGGAAGCACCCGCCCTGCCGGGGCTCCCGGGTTCCCGTTTACGAGAGCGACGTTCTCAGCAACTCGTTGAAGAGCTTCGGGTTGCCCTTGCCGCGGCTCGCCTTCATGCACTGGCCCACCAAAAAGCCGATGACCTTCTGGTTGCCGTCACGATACTGCTGCGCCTGATCGGCACAGTTAGCCAGCACCTCGTCCACGATCGGCTGCAGCGCACCGGCATCGCTCACCTGACGCATACCGCGCTCGTCGACGATCTTGTTGGGGTCGTCGCCGGTCTGGGCCATGGCCTCAAAGACCTCGTGCGCCTGGTTGGAGCTGATGGCATCGGTCGCCAGCAGCTTGGCCAGCGCTGCCACCTGAGCCGGCGCGATACCGGACTCGGCCAGCGACACACCCGCACCCTTAAGGTAGGCGATCATCTCGTTCACCAGCAGGTTTGCGACCGTCTGGGCCTCCTTGCCGGCCATACCGGCAGCGGCCGTCTCAAAGAACTCGACAAACTCCGGGTCGCCGGCGATCTGCTCGGCATCGGCCGCCTTAATGCCAAAGTCGGTCTCAAAACGGGCGCGCTTGGCATCGGGCAGCTCGGGGATCTCGCCACGGCAGCGGTCGATGAACTCGTCGTCCAGATCGAACGGCGCCAGGTCGGGATCGGGGAACAGACGATAGTCGTCGGCCGTCTCCTTCACACGCATGACCACGGTGCGTTTGCGGCTGGGCTCCCAGTGGCGGGTCTCCTGATAGATGATGCCGCCCTCCTCGAGCACCTCGGCCTGGCGGCAGATCTCGTAGGCAAGGCCGTCATGCAGGCTCTTAAACGAGTTGAGGTTCTTGAGCTCGGTCTTGGTGCCCAGCTTGGTCTCGCCGCGGCGGCGCAGCGACACGTTGCCGTCGCAGCGCATGGAACCCTTCTCCATGGAGCAGTCCGAAATGCCCAGCGTCACAAAAATGCGACGGAGCTTCTCCATAAACAGGCGCGCTTCCTCGGGCGTACGCAAGTCGGGCTCAGTCACGAGCTCAATCAAAGGCGTGCCACAGCGGTTGTAGTCGACGAGCGACTCGGCCGCGGCGGTAATGCGGCCCTCGGCGCCGCCCACGTGGACCATCTTGGCGGCGTCCTCTTCCATATGGATGCGCAGGATGCGAATGGGCACCGTGTAGGAACCGTCCTCGCGACGCTCGGGCATCTGCAGGTTGGACGCGTCATAGCTGGCCAGATGGCCGGCGCGCTGATTGCCCTCGCGCATGGTCGACGTCATGGACGTGGACAGACCCTCGGCGTTGGCCGAGGCGCTCGCCAGGCTCTGGGCCTCGGCCTCACCAAACGCGCAATCGGGGCGCTCGGCGGCACCGCGACCGGTCACGTCCAGATCCAGGTGGCCGTACATGGCAAAGGCTACCGGACCCTGCGTGGTCTGGAAGTTCTTGGCCATATCGGGATAGAAGTAGTGCTTGCGGTAAAACATCGAGTGGCGCTGGATCTCGCAGTTGGTGGCGAGACCGGCCTTGACGATACTCTCGATGGCGCGCTTGTTGGGCACCGGCAGGGCGCCGGGCAGGCCCAGGCACACCGGGCACACGTTGGCGTTGGGCTCGTCATCGTGGCTGAGCTTGCAGTTGCAGAACATCTTGGTATCAAGTGCGGTGAGCTCGGTATGGATCTCCAGGCCGATCACGGCCTCCCAATCCTGCAGGACCTCGGAAAGCTCCTTCATTACAGCTCGCCTCCCTTCCCGGCAAAATCGGGCGCGACGGAAAGCGCGGGCGCACCCGTGGCGGCATCGGCAAAGCCGCGCTCCAGGGCGCGGGCAAACGTGAGCAGTTGACGGTCCTTAAAGGCCGGACCCACCAGCTGGGCAGAAACGGGCAGCTGAGTGTCCTCGCCCAGGCCCAGCGGAACCGAGATGCCACCGTTGCCGCAAATGTTGAGCGAGATGGTGTACAGGTCGGAGAGGTACATCTGCGTGGGGTCGCTGAGCTCGCCAAACTTAAAGGCCGTGCGCGGTGAGGCGGGCATCAGGATGGTGTCCACCTTGGCATACGCGGCGTCGTAGTCCTGCGTGATGAGCGTGCGGGCCTTTTGCGCAGCGTAGTAATACTTGTCGTACACGCCCGAGCTCAGCAGGTAGGCGCCGAGCATCTGACGGCGTTTGGCCTCGGCGCCAAAGCCGTGGGCGCGCGACAGCGAGCTCTGGTCGGACAGGTTGGCGCAGCCCTCCTCCTGGTAGCCGTAGCGAATGCCGTCGAAGCGGGCCAGGTTGGAGAACGCCTCGGCCGGGCCGATAACGTAGTAGGCGGCGATGGCGGCGTCCAGGTGCGGCAGGTCGACCTCGACCAGCTCGGCGCCCTGGTTCTGCAGCTCCTGGGCGGCGCGCTGAACAGCGGCCTTAACCTCGGGCGTCAGGCCCTCGGCCTCCATAAACGCGGGGATGATGCCCACGCGCTTGCCCTCGATGCTGTCGTTGAGGTGCTCGGTAAAGTCGACAGCGCAATCCTGGCTGGTGCAGTCGTACGGATCGTGGCCCGCGCCGGTAAGCGCGTTCATGGCCAGCGCGACATCCTCGACCGTGCGGCCAAAGGGGCCCACCTGGTCGAGCGACGAGCCAAAGGCAACCACGCCGTAACGGCTCACGGCACCATACGTGGGCTTTAAGCCCACCACGCCGCACAGCGACGCCGGCTGGCGAATGGAGCCGCCGGTGTCCGAACCCAGCGAGAGCGCGACCTCGCCCGCGGCGACAGCTGCAGCGGAACCGCCCGAGGAGCCGCCGGGCACGCGCTCGGTATCCCAAGGGTTGTTGGTGCGGTGGAACGCCGAGCTCTCGGTGGAGCTGCCAAAGGCAAACTCATCCATGTTGGCCTTGCCCATGGGTAGGCAGCCGGCATCGAGCATGCGCTGGACGCAGGTAGCGGTGTAGACGCTCTGGTAGTCCCCGAGCATGCGGGAAGCGCAGGTGGTGCGTGCGCCCACGAGGTTCATGTTGTCCTTGATGGCCAGCGGCACGCCCGCGAGCGGGGGCAGCGGCTTGCCTGCGGCACGGTCGGCATCCACGCGCGCAGCGGCCTCGAGCGCGAGCTCGGGCGCCACCTGCAGGAATGCCTGGACCCCGCCCTCGCGCGCCTCGATGGCGGCAAGGGAGGCCTGGGCCACCTCGGTAGCGGTAAAGTCGCCGGCGGCAACGCCCGCGGCGATCTGGGCGGCGGTAAGGGAATCGAAGCTTAGCGCCATTACTCGCTCTCCCCCTCTCCCAAAATGGACGGCACGCGGAAGTAACGGTCGCGCGCGCTGCCGGCGTTTTCGAGCGCAACGTCGAGCGGCAGGTCGCGCTCGGGCTCGCGCAGGTCGTCGCCTATCACGTTGGACAGGCTTCCGATGGGATGGAACGTGGGCTCCACGTCGGGCAAGTCATATTGCAAGACGGGCTCGAGCATCTGGACGGCGTCGTTCATGTAGGACGTCATCTGGGTGAGCTCGTCATCGGTCAGTGCGATCTTTGCGTACTCGGCGATGCCGCGCACGTCTTTCTCGCTGAGTGCCATAGGCGCTCCCTTCCGCATAACAGATAAACCGCTCTAGTATACAAGGCAACGCCGCTTGGAGCAGGTGCTTTACCTAAATGCAGCGAAAACGTAACGAGGGCGGCAGTTGACAGGCGGCGGGCTGGCGATTCTGCAGCGGAACCGCACCGTCCACAACGAAAACCGTCCCGCCCGAAACGAAAACCGTCGCGCCCAAAACGAAAAGCATCCCGCCCGCAACGAAGACCATCACAACAATCGACGCTTTTCGCCAAAATCGCGATTTTCATCGAATGTTGTGATGGTTTGGAAGTCTCGACCACCACAAAGGTACCTGTCCCCATTGCGGTGGTTCCGAACAATGTCCTATGCCGAGGCCTTGGCCTTACGGCGCTTGCGGACCGCGTGGATCACGATGTCCAGCAGCAACAGCACAATGGCCACGACCACGATGAGCACGGCGAACTCGCGCTTGCCCCAGTGGCGGCCGGCCAGCGACTTTTGCTTGTCGACGTCCTTCTTGTTGTACTTGGTGCGCACGCAATGCACCAGCAGGCGATGGTCGTTCACACCGTAGGGCGTGCAGGTGACGAGTGTCACTTTGTCGGCGCCGGGCTCGATGGTCAGCGACTCCATCTCCTCGGGCAGCACGACCTCGGAGTCCACCATCTTGTAGGCGAGCGTCTTGTTCATGGTGTGCAGCAGCACCAGGTCGCCGGGCTCCAGCGAATGGATGTCGTCGAACATGCTCAGGTTGCGCATGCCCGAGTGCGCGATGAGCACGCAATGCGTCGAGGTGCCGCCCACCGGCAGGCTCGTGCCCTCCAGGTGGCCGACGCCCGCCATGAGGACTTCTTCGCTCGTGCCGTGGTAGATGGGCATGCTCACGTCGATGGAGGGAATCTCGACCCAGCTCATCATGGGGTCGCGGTCAAAGATGAGCTGCTGGGCGTAGGGCTCGATCTGGTCGGCGGGAAGCTCGGTGGCCTCGCCCGCCAGCTGCTCGTTAAAGGAGCGCGCCTGGAGCAGGATGCGCTCGCGTTCCTCGGCAGACAGCGCGTCCACGGTGCTGGACACGGTGCTGATCTGGTTGAACACGCCCGAGGCCTCGAGCCGGTCCAAGATCCACGGCCAGGTCATAAGGCCCACACCAATAAGGATGATGACGATGGTGATAAGCCGGTCGGCCCAGCGCGGCAGCCGCTTGCGGCGGCGCTTGCCGCCCGCGGGCTTAGAGTGTTTGTTTGCACGTGACATCGGCCACACCACTTTCGTCAGGTTGCGCTAGAGAGCTGCACCAAGCAGGATAGCGCAGCGCGGGCTCGCAGATACAAAACGGGGCAAACTCCAGTGCGGAGTCTGCCCCGAAAAGAGAATGGCAAAGCAAGAACGTCAATGGACGAGAAAAGTGTCCGCAAGTCTCATGGCCATCACATCCCACCTGCCAAAGGGATGGATGAGTGAGCGTTACTCCTGCTCGGACTCCTCGGCCTGCTTACGGCTGCGGATGAGGTGCGCCACGCCGATGCACAGCACCGCGCCACCAGCGATCCAAGTGAAGGTCACGCCGTTAAGGCCGGTGAGCGGGAGGCCGGAACCCTGCTTGTTTTTGACGATCAAGGCAGCAGTACCGTTGTCCGTGTTAGTCGTGTCAACCTCGACCAAATTGGAACCCTCGGTGCTCGTATCGACCGTAATCTTGTTTTCTCCCTCTCCCTCTGCCTGGTTGAATCCATTGGCTCTGATGGTGAAGGTGAAATTGGGGATGGTGTTGTAGCCGGCGAGCGTATGGGTCTCCTTGACGGTGTAGGTGCCGGCATCGAGGCCCTTGACGTAAATCTCGCCGGAGTCGGTGGTTGTGAACTCATAAGCCTTAGTACCGAGGGAGCCATTCTCCTGGACATACTTGCCCTTGGATGCAGTATCGTCGGGATCAGTGGCACAGATGGTGAACTTTACGCCCCTAAGTTTCTTACTCTCATCCGTCGCGTCCTTCTTGACGAGCTTGAGCGCATAGGTGTAGTCGCGCACGGTGTCGGGCACAGACTCACCCAGGGAATTGTGGCCAGGGTTGTTGGAGTAGATGAGCTTGACGGTGTTGGAGTTGCCCGTGCCACCGACAACGACATGCTGGGACTTATTCGGGTCGAGCCTGGCGCTGTACGTGACAACGACCCTTGTATTCTCGCCGACAGTGACGCCGACCGTCGTGGCGGCAGTCTTAAGATCGTCAAACTTTACGCTCAAGACCGTTCTGCCATTTGAATCGGGATCAGACACGGTCACAGAAGTAGGCGTGATCTTAGTCTCACCAATCACGGCCTTGACAGTGGACCCATCAACAGTCAAACCGGCAGACAGCTCATCGTGGAACTCATAATGGTAGGTGCTAAACGTGTCGACATTGCTTGCAACCGTGCCGGTCAGTTTGTACTGAACGGTCTGACCCATCTGGGAGTCCGCCTTGTTCTTCCAGTCGTTGTCCGCACCATCGTCCATGACCTGCTTCGTCACGGTCGGGATGCTCGTCTTCTCGGTAACGGCCACTGCGTTGCCGCCCACGACTGCAAAGATCGGCGAGGTACCGGTCTGCTTCTCATTCGCTTTGAGCGAGTTGGTATCGGTCATGAACAGGTAGTAGCCAGCGCTCGTAGTGGTGAAAGCGCTACCGGCGGCAAAGGAATCGCCCGTAGCGGTAACTTTCTTCTCTACAGCCAAGGCAATCTTGTTAAGGATGCTGCTCTGCGGCAGACTCGTGGTATCAGTGGTTTCAGTGATCTTGGAAAGGAAGTCGGCAACGTCAGAAGCGGGCGAGTTTAAGGTAATCCCTGAGGCATTATTATCAACAAGCACATCCAGGACCGCAGACTCTGCGCCACTACTCGCCCACTCAATGTTGGACGCAACCTTACCGGACGTTCCGTCAATAACGTCAGCCTTAAAAATCTGATACGCCTTGAACGAAGTGGAGTCATTGTCCACGGACTTGTTAATCGTGAGCGAATAGCTGGGGGCAGCACCCTCCTCAGCAAACGCCATGGTCACCGGGGCCATGACGCCGCCGAAGCTCAACGCTGCTGTGAGGCCGGCGGTTACTGCCAGGCGTGCGATGTTCTTGCTCATGCTCATCTTCTTTTCCTCCGTTTTCCAGTTGGTTCTCATTTGATCGATCATCATCTGTCTGTGTCTTAGCATCTACTTCGCTACGTCTCGCCCCGCTCTCTGTGGGGCTGCCAGCTACTCTTTATGGCTGCCACCTCCCCGCTTGACCAGGAGCGCGACCACGATGAGCGCGGCTCCGGCGACCGCTGCGGCGGCCGCGGCGTACATTGCCATATCGCCAGTCGAGGGCATAAAGCCTCCGGTGGTAATGCTAGGGGGTGTGCCGGTGGGCGTGTTGATGAGCGACGCCTCCAGGCTGCCCGTCGACCCATCCGCGCTGTCGGCGCGCAGGGGCGACTCGGCCGTGATGGTGAGCCTGGGCTTGGCGGCGGCCACCTGGTCGACGTCCAGGCCCTCGGCCTTGACCGTCACACAGCGCGTGCCCTCAAAGGCGGTGTAGCCCTTGGGCGCCTTGAGCTCGCGGACCTCCAGCTTGCCCGAGTCCACACCCGAGACGGTCACGCGGCCGTCCTCGCCCGTGGTGACGGTGGCCTTACCTTGCGCATCCCACGTGCCGTCGGCCGCCAGCGTGCGACCGCGGTCATCGGCGATGCTCAGGACCGCACCGGGCAGCGGCTTATCGCCGTCGCTGCCGCGCTTGGTGAGCGCGAGATCCCAGGTGTAGACGCACGCATCGTCGCTCGGCGTGTGGGTGAAGCCGGCGTCGCCGGACTGGTCGGCAAGAGGAGAGCGCGGGTAGCGCAGGTAGACCTCGTTGGGGTTGCCCTTCGCGATGCCGTGGTTGCACGCGCTGTTGAGCGGTGCGTTGTACACGGCGACCACGCGCGCGCCCGCGGTGAAGGCGTCGGCTCCGCCGAGCGCGGCGATCAGGTCGCCGGTGCGCACGGTGAAGGTCTTGCCGTCGACCGAGACCCTGCACTGGGCCGTGATGTCGGTCCAGCCCTTCGCGGGCTCGGTGCCGGCGCGCCCGTCCTTGCCGGCCGAGACGGCGCCGAAGCCGCCGTCCGCGCCCGCCGCCACGTACACGCGCATGCTCGCGGCGACCTTGGAGGGGTCGAGCCCCGCGCTCATGGTGTCGACGAACTGCACCGCATAGGCGTCGTAGGCCGTGAGCCCCGCCGGAACCGTGGCAGAGAGGCGCCAGTACAGGTCGTCGGCGACCGTGGCGTCGGCGGCCTTCTGCCAGGCGGCGGTGCCGTCCTCCAGCACGTGCTTGGACACCTTGGGCGTCGCCGCCTTGGGTTTGACGGTGACGGCACTGCCGCCCACCAGGGCCATGACCGGCGCGGTGCCGGCCTCGCCCTGGGCGATGGCGTCGTCTCTGGCGACGATGAGCCAGTAGCCGCAGGGCAGCTCGGCCGTCGTGCCCGCGTTAAGGGCCACGAACTTGGCGCCAGAGCTCTGGAGGGAACGAGCGAGCTGTGCGCTCAGCGCGCTCGTAAGGTGGGAATCGGTGTTGAGCCACTCGGCAGCTTCCTGCGCGGTGGTCTGGGAATTGGGCATGCCGGCGCTGTGCAGCACAGGCAGCGCGGCGTCGCGCACGGCGTCGCTTGCCCAGGCGAGGTCGGTGGCGATCTTGGCGTCGCCGTCGCCGTCGACGACGTTGGCGCTAAAGATCTGGTAGGCGTCGTAGCTGCTCGCCACGGTGCCGCTCACCGTGATGGAACCGGTCGAGGTCGGCGCGGCCTGCGCGGATGCGGGGAACACAACCGCGCAGGCGCCGATCAGGAGGACAAGCAGCGCAAACAAGATCGGGAAGGAGCAAACTTTCTTATTCACGACGCTCGCCTCCCTTCGCATTCGCCTTGCGACGAACGTGCATCCAGGCTGCAGCAGCGCAAAGCACCGCCGCACCGGCAAGGTACGTCAGAGTGACGCCCGACATACCAGAAAGGGGCAAAGAAGTGGAGTAGGTGTTGGTGAAGGTGGGGGTGGAAGTGTCGGTGAGGTCGTGGTCATCGGTATCGGCGTTTTCCCACTCACCTTTGGAGTTAACGGTTCCCTTCCTGTAGGTCACTTCACATTTAATCGTCTTATCAGGCTGAACAGTTGCCTTGGCCGCAATCTTGTAGACCGAATGGTCGTACGTGTAGTGCGAGAACTGCGAACCGTCGGTTTTCTCGCGCACATAGTACGTAAAGGTCTTGAAAGGGCCACCCGTGGAGCCGCCCGGGTCGTCGGGATTATTCCTGATATCAGAGAGCGAGTACTTGAGCTCAATCGTTTCATTGCTTTTGTCCTTGAACGAAAGCGTCTGCGTCTTCTCAGGACCAGAGGTCACGGCAGTACCGATGATGTTTTTAAATTCGCTGTCTTTCGCAAGTTGAAGCGTAAACGCCTTCATCTCGCCACCCTCAACGACCTTAGTCGCCTTAGGAGTCCAGGAGACGGGAGACACGATTTTGTTGGTAAAGGTCGGTTTCTTACTGTTACCGATAGTAACCGTAGTCTTCGTGCTATCTTGTGAGCTATCTTGTGGGATGTCAACGGAATAGCTTCCGGAACCAAGTGGTTTGAAGTCGGGATCCTTCTCTGTCTTTTTAGAAACGGTTATTTCTTTTACCTTGTAATAATTAATAGGAATCGACATGAGATATTTAGTGTCGGATGGATTGTCCTCAACTTTTACCACGATCTTGTAAATGGTCTCGTCGAATTTGGTATTCGATTCGTTTTCGCCGCTGATGGGTTCCTCAACTAGATAGAAAACGTATTGTCCCGAAGAATAGTCCTTGCCAGAGTCGAAGGTGATATTGCCGTTTGTTTGATCAACAGGCGCCTCGCCCGCAACACTGCAATCGCCCATATCAAATGTGTCGTCATCTTTCCAAGAAGGCTCGATGTCACCATCCTGGCGCAGCAACTTAAATCTGTAATTGTGCGTGCTAAGGCCTTGCGAGATTCCCTTTTCATCTTTAAGCACCTTGGTGGCATTGAGCTTCATGCTCGGATAAACACTCAGATCCTTGACCTCGCCAACGACAAGATCGCCGTTGGTCATGATGCCGCCACCGTGGGTGTAGGAATAGTTGCCACTGATAATGGTCGTAGCCGCTGTCTGCGCCTTTCCCATGGCATCGGCAGTCGGATGGGCCTCAAGACCGAACATGTACTTGGCCTCGGCGCCGCCATTTGGCTCAATGGTGATCTACTCGCCGTCGCAAGTGCCCTGCCAACCAGCCGAGTCGCCGCCGAGCATCTTGCCGAGCACAACTGCAATTGTCGAGTTCGCACCATCTTTTTTACGCACCAGGAAGAAATCCTTATGGCCGGATTTTTTGAAGGGCTCGGTAATGTACTCGGAGTTACTATCCTCGTTCTTCCCATATCCGCCGGCAGAGTAGTGTTCACCATTATTATCTTTATTGTTATAAATAGCGGCACCGTTGGAATGCGAAACGATTGTTTCGCCCGTAGGGCAAGCGCCAACGCCGCCGCCCCAGCCGCCAGCCTCATTTTCGGCAATCAACGTCTTTACGATATTGAGCTTGCCGCCCTTCTGGATAAAGACGCCACCGCCGCCCCAGTCGCCGCCGCGATCCTTACCCGTCATAGTCTTGTTGTTCGTAATGTAAATCTTGCTGTTCTCACCAGCGCTAATTGTTGCCATCGTACCAGTGTTGTCACCGCCAGCGATACGCAAACCGCCGCCCTCAGCGTTCTCCGCCACGTTGCCGGCAATCGTGCCGCCAGTCATTTCAAACTCGATGGTCTGGTTGTAAAAACCAGCGTAAACGCCACCGCCAGCCTCATGGGAGTAGTTAGCAGTAACTGAGCCACCCGTTATACTGAGCTTGCCACCATTTACACATGCAATGCCACCGCCACCGAGCAGGCCATTGTTAAACGATTCAGAGATATTGGAATCGACACGATTGTTAGTAATGCTTGCCGAATCGCTGATACTAACGCAAGCATTTTTGGTAAAGACGCCGCCGCCATAACCATTTTCGGGACTGCCGCCGCTGTTGCAAGTGTTTTCATACGTAGCGTTGCCAGAGATAATTCCGCCCGTAAGCTTCAGGGTGGCTCCCTTGTCAGCATAGATGCCGCCGCCAGAACCAGACTTGTTTCCCGCGACCACGCCGCCTGTCATTTCGAGACTGGCATTCGCGCCCGCCTTCTCGCCCGTTATGCACAGGCCACCGCCCCAGCCACCGCCGTTGCCATTGGTGACGTAACCGCCTTCGATTTTGACTTTCCCCTCAGAAAAAATCACATGGCCATCATCGCTCAGATTGGCGGCCGTGGTAATCATGCCGCCCTTGAGATCGAGCGTGCCGCCCTCTTTAACGGTGACCACATGCTTTACGGAACCGCTGTCCGATGCCGCATCAATAGCGCCAAAGCCCGTAACGACATGCCTGATCGTAGTCTCGGTTGTGCCGAGTCCATCTTGATTGGGCGTGCTCTTGGTCTCAAAGTAAGTAAGACTCTTAGGAGTGCCACTATTTGAGCCGTTTCTTGTTTCCCATTCCATAGACGCAAGATGACCCGCCGTCGTTTCGACCAGGGTCTGTTCGTCTTTTGTTTTACCTAAATCCTCGATAGTGAGTGTGGCTCCATTTTCGACCACAAAGAAGGAGTCTTTGTTGCCGGAACCACGGTAGAGCATGTGTCCCGCAAGATCGATAGCAGTGTCTTTGGTGATGGTGATCTGCTTATCCGAATAGGCAAAATCCGTCAGTCGGAACTTGCCGCCATTGGTGAACGTCTCAGCAATATTACCTTTCACCTCGTTATAGCCATCGGCACTGACGGTAGCGGGAGCGATAGCGTTTTCATCGTTAGTTTCATCATCAGAAGGCTGTGTATCGGAAGGCGACGCGGCGCCCTTGGCCTCCGCGTCGCCGGACGGCAGTCCCGCGGCAGCGGCGTCTTCGCTCGCGCCATTCTCGGCATCATCGCTAATCTGCTTTTCGGCACCCCCGTTAGTGGTGCTGTCTACACCAGTAGACTCACTTGAGGAACCCTCCCCCATCACAGCTTCCTCGGCAGAAACCGCCTGGGCATCGTTGGCAATGGCCTGAGAGATCGGGGGCATGACGAGCGACAGTACCAGGCTCAAAACGGAGGCTCCGCACAAAACGCCTGCCAGTACACGGCGCGTCGCTTTATTACTCTGTTTAGATTTGTCTGAATTTGCTTTCATCGATGTCTCCTCCCCAAGAGACCGCGATCTTGCTCTTTCACTATCAAACGTATCTGCGCAATCTGTAATTGCGCACGCTTAGTAATCCATATTGTAGCGATTGTTTGAACATCTAAACAAGATAACCGATTGTTTTGTAGCGAATTCTCAATTCTCTTGACATTTGCTCAGATTTACCTTCGTTTATTCGCTATCTTATTTTTGTTTCTGCTGGTAATATAGTTGTCTATCATTTTTTAATGGCATTAGATTTATTTGCACAACATTTTGCTCAAGAGTAAACATCCTGTAAACAGTCGAAAATCGACCATGAGCGGTAGGTCATTTACCGGGAGTAATACCCTGCCAAACTGATGAGAATATCTTTAGCCCATCGGTGGTTGGAAGCGTAATGTTCAGACAACCATATTTGAATTTGCGCGCAGATTGTAGGCATCAACTCGCCCAAATCGCCTGAGGCCACCACGAAGGTGCCCGTCCCCTTTGTGGTGATTCTGCCCCGGCGCTACAGCAGATGTTCCTCGATAAAGATTGCAATGCCGTCTTTGTCGTTGCTGGCGGTTACAAAATCGGCGGCGGCACGGGTGGCGTCGCTGCCATTTGCCATGGCCACGCCCACGCCGGCGTCAGCCACCATGCAGGTGTCGTTATCGGCATCGCCAAACACGCAGATGTTCTGGAGCTCCATGCCGTTGAGCTCTGCCACGCGCACAAGGCCGCGTGTCTTGGACACGCGCGGATCCATGAACTCGTAGAGCCGCTGCGTGGTTTGCAGAGCCGCCGCCTTAACAGTGTCATCGACAAACGTCGACGCGCGCTCGATGACCTGCGACATCACCTCGGGCGCCATGGTAAACATCACCTTGGGCTGCGGCTCGCGCAAAAACTCGGCAAAATCGACCACCTGGTAGGGCACGCCGTCGACGCGCGACAGGTGCTCGACGCACGCGTTGCTCTCGGGCACGTAGAACACGCCGTCTCGGGGGCAGACGGGCGTTGCCGGAAGGTCCGCCATGTGCCTGCAGATGCGCGCGATGGTCTCGCCCGGCAGCGGATAGCTCAGCTCGTTGATGTCGTGCGCGCGGTCTATGACCTCGGCGCCACCGCAACCCACGAGCACGTCCACCAGGCCTTCGATGCCCCAGAGCTCGTACATGGCCTCGGTCGCGTGGGCGTCGCGCCCGGTACACAGGCCAAAGAGCACGCCGCGCTCGCGCAGGGCGCGGATCGCCGCCACGGTGCGCGGGGACACCGTGTGCTGGCTCGTGAGCAGCGTGCCGTCAATATCGCAGAACACGGCTTTGATGTGGCTGAAGGTGGTGTCCATGGGGGCCTTTCTGGGTTGTGCGGCGGTGCTGAATGCGGTCGGAAATGGTGTACATGGTATACCAAGGTGTGGGCGCGGCCCGTCAAAGCAAAAACCACCACAAAGGTGCCTGTCCCCTTTGTGGTGGCCGGACCCGGGACGCAAACCATCACAACATTCGACGCTTTTCCGCAAAATCGCGATTTTCATCGAATGTTGTGATGGTTTTTACTGCTTCGCGGCACGATCCAAGTGCCGCGACCAAACAGCAGCAACGCCGCGGGAACCGCCGTCACGACCATGCCCGCCCCGATGAGCGTCTGCTGCACACCAAACGTCGCCGCCAGCCACGGGGCAATCGCCAGAGGGGCCACGCCGGCGAACATGTTGCCAAAGCCCATGACCGAGTTGACGCGACCGAGCCGCTCGAGCGGAGCCGTCGTTTGCACGATCGTGTTGTGGAGCGGGTTGACGACGCCCCAGGCCACGCCAAGGACAATCTGGCCGACAAGGGCTACGCCCACGTACGGCGTCCCCACATAGAGCAGACTTCCCAGACCCACGGACATAAGTGCCACGAGTAGCGTTTTAAGGTTAACCAAGCGCGGCGGCAAACGGAGCGCAACAATGGCGCCCAGCACCGCGCCCACGCCCGAGGCCGACGAGAGCCAGCCCATCCATTCGACACCGACGTGCAGAACATCGCGGTAGAAGAACGACTCCAGCGGGTCAAAGGCGCCATAGCCAAAGTTCGAGAGGAAGATGATGCAGAACAGCAGGGCGAGGACGCTGTTGGTGAAGACTGTCTTGATGCTGGCTGCGAAGGTGGCACGGGCGGACGTGCTAGGGTTGGAGCTTTGTCCCGCACGCTCCCCTTCCTCTGCCGAATCGGTATCTGTATGCCCGGCGACATGGCTGGTCTGCGGCCTAAAGCCCCAACCAGCGATGAGCGCAAACACGGTAAAGAGCATCATGAGCACGAACACCGCGCGCGACGACGCAGCAGCCGCGACAAAGCCGCCCAGTGTGGGGCCAACGATGATGCTCACGTTTGAGAGCATGGCGATGGCGGAGTTGATGTCTTTGAGCTCGACAGGATCGTCGGTGAGGTAAGCCGGATAGGATGTGGCGATGGGCTGGGCGAACCCCATCACAAAGCCCAGGAGCACCGCGCCGAGCAGGACGATGCCGGTCGCGCTGCCAAAGGCAATGATCGCCGCGCCGGTTGTCACCGTGCCCACGATGCTCAGCAAGAAATGGTGGCGCGGGCCCCAGGCGTCGAGCGCCGCGCCACCCGCAAAGGATCCCAGGATTACAAAAACATTCATAAACAGGACTGCCAGCGATGTCGCCACGACCGAGGCATCGTCTGCATAGGTGAGCGTTCCGATGACGCCGATAAAGTAGCTGGTCTGAAAACCGGTGTAGATGAGAAAGCGCATCGCCACCAGGCGCCTGGCCTGCGCGGACAGCGATGATTGAGGCTTTGAGAGAAGAGATGCGAGCATGGAGACTCCTTGTTTCATGCGAATGCGGACGGCGGGCATTCGCCACCGTCTGTCAAATCAATCTATCCGCATGAAACATTAAGGACGCATCAAGCCCCTTCTCTCCGTTTTTCGCCCGTCATGAACTACTTGTCAGATTGTAAGGCATGTCTCACACATCTACCAAAGCAAAACCGCCACAAAGGTGCCTGGCCCCTTTGTGGCGGAAATAACGTTTACCCAGATAAAACCTGCCAAAATAAACCTGTCCCTTTTTGGCAGGTTTTAGGACAAGTGGTCTTGGATGAGGTCGCAGATGGCTCGGGCGTCGTTGATGTTGATGGCTCGGGTCGCAAAGCCGGCATCGAATGCCTGACGCGCCAGGGCTTCGTTGCAGGCAAGGGCCAGCGTGCGACCGTCGACCAGGTTGAGCGAGCTCTTGCCGCGCAGACGGTCGACACCGGAGCGCGCGACCACGATGTTGTCGAAGCCCTCGGTCTTGTAGCCCTCGATGATCACCACGTCAACATCGTTGTAGCGCGACAGCAGCTCACGCGCGGGCATCTCGTCCTCCTCGCGCGTGTCGGCGTACTCCGCCCAGCGCGTGGCGCAGATGAGGCCCACGTGCTTGGATCCGGCCTGGTGATGGCGCCAGGTGTCCTTAGCGGGCACATCGATATCGAAGCCATGGTGCCCATGATGCTTGAGCGAACCCACGCGCAGGCCGCGGCGGGTGAGCTCGGCGATTACCTTCTCGACAAGTGTGGTCTTGCCCGAGTTCTGGTAGCCGATAAACGCAATCGCGGGGACGGCCGGGGCCAGAGTTGCGGGCGCGACGACGGGTGCGCTCGCGGGTGCGGCACCGTCAGCAGCCACGGCCTCAACAGCAGCGGCTTGACGTTCGGCGCGATCCCACACGCCCGAACGGCCACCCTCCTTGTGCAGCAGGCGCACGTCGACGATCTCCATGCCGCGATCGACCGCCTTGCACATGTCATAGATGGTTAGGCACGCGGCACTCGCGCCGGTCAGGGCCTCCATCTCGATACCCGTCTTGCCCGTCACGCCCGCCGTGACCAGCACGTGAAAGCCAACCCGTCCGTCCGCGCGCGCCGGTGCCCAGCCCTCGGGCACGTCCTCGGCCGGCGTCCCCGCCGGAGCGATGGGCGCAATGTCGCACTTGCTCTTGGTAATGAGCAGCGGATGGCACATGGGAATGATATCGCTCGTGCGCTTGATCGCCATAATGCCCGCCACGCGTGCGCAGGCAAGCACGTCGCCCTTTTTGGCGCGGTCCTGCAGCACCATGGCCTGCGTCTCGGGGTGCATAAGGATGGTGCCCTCGGCGATGGCGATGCGATGGGTCTCGGCCTTGTCGGACACGTCGACCATGCGTACCTCGCCCTTGGCGCCCACATGCGTCAGCTCGTCGCGACGGGCGTCACGGGCGGGCTCGACAGCAGTGTTGGCAGTCGGCTGCGCGGCTGCGACGGCGTCGCTGTCAGCAGCCGTGGCTTTGTGGGCAGACATCGCGGCCCTGCGAGCGGCCTTGGTGGCATCGGCGTACCTGCTCTTGGCCATATGATCATCCTCCGATTTGGGACATAAATCGTTGCGTGCCCTCAATTATCGCGTGTTCCTGCGGTTTGTGGGCCACGGCATCGCGCCAAATCGAAAGTACCTGCATATCATCACCACGGCGCAGCGCCTCACGCACCGAATACTCGGCATCGCTGAACAGGCACGGACGCACGTTGCCATCGGCCGTCAGGCGCAGACGGTTGCAATTCGCGCAAAAATGGTTGGACATGGCGCTAATAAAGCCGACCGTTCCCGCCGCGCCCGGAAAGTGCCAATAGCGCGCGGGGCCCGCGCCGGCAGGAGCGTCGGTGATCTTAAGCGGTTCGAGCTCGCCCAGCCCCACCGCAGCGGCCCCGGCATTGATGCGCGCCCGCAACTCGTCGCTCGGCACGGTATCGCTCGCGTCCCACAGTTCGGGATTGAGCGCAGGCGCATGCGGGTCCACGGCGCAATGCGAGCTCGTGTGCTCGTCGCCGATGGGCATGTATTCGATAAACCGCAGGTGGATAGGGCGATCGACCGTCAGGCGCGCGAGGGCAGCTACATCCTGGTTAAGCCGGCGCACAACAACGCAGTTCACCTTAACGGGCTCAAAGCCCCAAGCCAGCGCCGCATCGATGCCGGCCATGGTCTGCTCGAGCCGACCCAGGCGCGTGATCTTTCCAAACAGCGAGGGGTCGAGCGTGTCGAGCGAGATGTTGACGCGGTTAAGCCCGGCATCTTTGAGCTGCGGCGCCAGCTTGGGTAGCAGGGCGCCATTGGTGGTGAGCGAGATGTCCTCGATCTGCGGAATCGCGCGGATGTCACGAATGAGCGGGATGATACGGCGGCTGACCAGCGGCTCGCCACCCGTCAGACGCACGCGGCGAATGCCTTCCCCCGCTACCAAGCGCACAAAGCGGGCGATTTCCTCGGCGCTGAGCAGCTCGTCGTGTGCGCGGGGCGCCACGCCATCGACCGGCATGCAGTAAATGCAGCGGAAATTGCACTTGTCGGTAACGGCAATGCGCAGGTAGTTGATATCGCGGCCAAAACCGTCATGTTGCACGTGCCCGTCCACGCAGCCCTCCCCTCACGCGGCATTTTATTCTTCGGAAAACATAATACCGCACGAGAGAATCATGCCGACACCCGTACGACAGGACAGGTCGCTTCGAGCAAAACGGACTTTCCAAGCCCATCCTCAGCACGCAAACCATCACAACATTCGATGCTTTTCCCGTTTTTGGCAAAAAACGTCGAATGTTGTGATGCTTTGCCTGCCCACGGCACCCCGTAGAAGGACCGGAACGTCCCTAAAGGCCGCCGTCCCAGTGCCGAATCACGAATTCTCGTAGGTCGTTCTGACGTTTCTGGAACGCTTCGCTTCGGTCGCACTTAAGGCCCATAGCGAGCGCGATGGCATTCATCGCCCGATGCAATTGCAGTTGATGGGCAAACTGAGTCCCGGTGAGGACGATCATCCTAAAGCCCAGCGCGCTCAGCACGGTCATACGCTCCGCATCCGACGCGCTGCGCTGTTTATCAAAATGGTCCGAGCCGTTGTATTCAATCCCCGTACCGCTCGCAGGCGCATATACGTCGATCTCGAAATATCCGGCCTTTGCGAGATACCTGAACTCGTTGGGAACATCGACCCGATGGTTGAGCTCGATCTTGGCGTATCCCAGCCCTCCCTGGGAACGTTTTGCTACGACCATGATTGCGGTGGCCGTCTCCATAGGCGATCGCGCGCCATCGTGCACGCGCTTGAGCACGGCGGCCGCGCGTATAGTCCCCTGACGAGATCGGTTCTCATTGCAATAAGCAATCAAATCGGCAACGGTATACCTCTGCCCTATCTCGATATAATCGCCTGTCGACAGATGATTCAAATGGTATCGGGCACAAATTTCGTAGCCATATTCCAACTGCTCGGGCTCGCTCATCCACGAACCCGCTTGGACAAAGCACATGGCCTCATCAACCACTAGAAGGCCCTCTGCCACCTCGATAAGATGACCTGGAGGTACCGGCGCTCCAAACACGTGGCACCTAAATCCAGCCGGCGTCGAGCGCTCAAAATCGAAGTTGACGAGCGTGTCGATATGATCGAGCTCTTCTCGTGGAATACCAAGCGAGACCAGATAGTCGACAACGATCCCAACTGCCGTTGAAGCCCTCAGCCCTTTGGCATCGAGTCCCAATTTGGGCAGGCCCGCAGTCGGCTCCGCCTCGTTAGCAAGCGAGTCCTCATCGTATAGGCTGCTTGCTCGCGAGAGCGGCTCGGACGGGCGCGCCACGTTGTGGTACAGCCAGGCAGTCTTATGGGACAGGACGATCGGCAGGTCCATGAGCCCTCCAAAGGAGTCGGATAACCAACCTTATTCCCCTGCCCACGGATCCGCACACCTTCGCGCTCAAGAAAGCGATTCCACCCGGTCGAGTGGCAGAAAAACCATCACAACATTCGATGCTTTTCCCGATTTTGGTAAAAAACGTTGAATGTTGTGATGGTTTGAGGCGAGGTGAGGGGCACAGAGGGCCAAAGCATCGTGCTTGGAGCGTGACTATTTTTTCGCCCCGTCGTCAACACAAACCTTGACTCTACAATCGTTGTAGGGTTTTCACTACACTGGTACCTAAACGAACCAAGCCAGAAAGTACCCTGTCCATGGAACACGACCTCACACGCGGCAATGTCCTCAAGACCATCGCAGTCTTTGCCCTGCCTTATATGCTCTCGTACTTTTTGCAGATGCTCTACGGTATGGCCGACCTGTACATGATGGGGCAGTTTAGCGGCGCCGCCGGCATCACCGCCGTGGGTAATGGCGCGCAGACGCTCTATATCATTACTGTGACGCTTGTGGGCCTGGCCATGGGAACGACGGTCATCGTCGGCCACGCCGTGGGCTCGCGCCGCTTCGACCGCGCCGAGACCGCCATCGGCAATACCATCACGCTGTTTATGGGCGTCTCGGTGGTACTGGCCGTCATCTTGTTTGCACTATGCCCGCAGGTTGTGGCGCTCATTGGCACGCCGCCCGAGGCGGTCGAAGGCACCGCTGCCTACCTGCGTATCTGCTTTGTCGGCATTCCGTTTATCGCCGCATACAACATCCTCTCGGCCATCTTTCGCGGCCTGGGCGATTCGCGCTCGCCCATGTACGTGATCGGCGTGGCATGCATCATTAACATCGCGCTCGATTTTCTTTTTATCGGCCACATGGGGCTCGGCCCCGTGGGCGCGGCGCTCGGCACGGTAACCGCCCAGACGGCAAGCGTTGCCCTCGCGCTCGTGTGGCTCAAGAGCCGTCGCACGAACATCCACGTTAAGCGCAGCGACCTGCGCCCCCAGCCCGAGGTTCTCGGCAGCATTCTTAAGATCGGCGTGCCTGTGGCTGTGCAGGACGGCTGCATCCAGGTGGCGTTTATGTTTATCACCGTCATCGCCAACCACCGAGGACTCGTCGACGCCGCCGCCGTAGGCCTGGTCGAGAAGATGATCAGCTTTTTGTTCATTGTGCCGAGCTCCATGGGTGCCACCGTCAGCGCGCTCACGGCGCAAAACGCCGGCGCGGGCAAGGGCGACCGCGCACGTCAGGTGCTCAAAGACGCCATGACCATCTCGGTAGCGTATGGCTGCCTGATCACGGTGCTGATGTGGCTGGTGGCGCCGGCGTTTATCGGCTTTTTTGCCAAGGACCCCGCGGTGGTCGCGGCCGGTACCGGCTATATGCACAGTTATATTTTCGACGCAATCTTTGCCGGCATCCGCATTTGCTTTAGCGGCTTTTTCGCTGCGTATGGCAAGAGCTACATCGGCTTTGCTCACAACGTGCTGGCCGTGGCGCTCATTCGCGTGCCCGGTGCCTGGCTGCTGTCGAACGCCTATTCCGATACGTTGTTTCCCATGGGTATCGCCTCGCCATGCGGGTCGATTCTGTCGGCGGTCATTTGCGTTGCCGCGTTTACCGTACTCAACCGCCGCGGAGCTTTTGACAAACTGATGGCGTAGCGGGGCGACGCGAAATCGCCCTCATCGACGACATCATCAGCGACGACCCCACAACCTACGTGACGCAGATCACGGTGCCGGTTGCCCCGTCCAAATAAGATCCGCCCGGAAGGCATCATGCTTTCCGGGCGGATCTTCAATTTGGTTATCGATGCGCTAAGCCTGGGGCACCTCACCGGTAGCCAAGATCTGCTCGAGTGCGTCCTCATCCAGCACGGGTACGCCCAGCTGCTCGGCCTTGGTAAGCTTGGAGCCCGCCTTGGGGCCGGCGACCAGATAGCTCGTCTTCTTCGATACGCTGCCCGAAACCTTGGCGCCGAGCACCTTGAGCGCCGCGCCCGCCTCATCGCGCGTGCGGTTGACGAGCGTACCGGTGAGCACGAAGGTCAGACCCGCGAGTGGCTGTGCGTCAGCAAGCTCGCCTGCCACGCCAGCGTCGGCTGCGGCTCGCGCGTGCGCGGCGCCCAAATCGACCTCGAGCGACAGGCCCGCCTGACGCAGGCGCTCCAGCACGGCAAGGTTCTCGGGCACGGCCAGGAACTGCTTGACGCTCGCCGCAATCTTGGGACCGATGCCCTCGCACTCGGCGATGTCCTCTTCACTCGCCAAGACGAGCTTGTCAATCGACAGGAATCGCTCGGCGATGACCTCGCCCACACTCTTGCCCACGTGGCGGATGCCCAGGGCAAACAGCACGCGACCGAGCGGCTGGCTCTTGGACTTGTTGAGCTCGGCGATGATTTTCTCGGCCGTCTTGAGACCCACCGGAATGGGGTCGCCCTTCTTGACGCCCTTTTTGCTGTTGGAGCTGGCATAAGTGCGCCCCGTGTCCAGTCCGGCGATGTCGTCGACCGTGAGCTGGTAGAAGTCCGCGACATCGTGGATCAGGCCGGCGGCGATCATCTTGTCGACGATCTCGTCGCCCAGGCCGTCGACGTCCATGCAGCCACGGCTCACCCAGTGGAGCAAGCGCTCCTTGAGCTGTGCGGGGCAGTCGATGGACACACAGCGGTAGGCAACCTCGCCATCCTCGTGGACCACGGGGCTGCCGCACACGGGGCAGACCTCGGGCATACGCCAGTCGACCGAATCGGCCGGGCGCTTGTCGAGCACCGGACCCACGACCTCGGGGATTACGTCGCCTGCTTTGTGCACGATGATGGTGTCGCCCTCGCGCACGTTTTTGCGGCGGATCTCGTCGATGTTGTGCAGCGTGGCGCGCGCGATGGTGGAGCCGGCGACCGTCACCGGGTCGAACTCGGCGACCGGCGTGAGCACACCGGTGCGGCCCACCTGGATGCGAATTTCGCGCAGGACGGTCTGCTTTTCCTCGGGCGGGAACTTAAAGGCAATGGCCCAGCGCGGCGCGCGGGCGGTAAAGCCCAGGTCGAGCTGCTGCTGGAAGCTGTCAACCTTTACGACCACGCCGTCGATGTCGTAGTCCAGGTCGCCGCGATGCTCGAGCGCCTGGGCACAGAACTCGTGGACCTCGGCCGGCGTGGCGCAGCGTGCCACGTTGGGGTTGACGCTAAAGCCGGCGCTACGCAGCCAATCGAGGAACTCGCGCTGGCTGTGGACGTGCAGCGGGTCGGTGTCAGCAATGGCATAGATAAAGGTGGCCAGGTCGCGGAGCGCCGTGACCTTAGGGTCCTTTTGGCGCAGGCTGCCGGCGGCAGCGTTGCGCGGGTTGGCGAAGGGGTCGCGGCCCTCGGCATCGGCCTCTTCATTCAGACGAACAAAGCTGCCCTTGGGCATATAGACCTCACCGCGCACCTCGATGGTGCGCTCGCGGTCGGCACCCATGTGGGCGAGCGCAGACTCGGACAGGTGCATGGGCACATCCTTGATGGTGCGCACATTGAGCGACACGTCCTCGCCCGTGGTGCCATCGCCACGTGTGGCCGCACGTACGAAGGTGCCGTTTTGGTAGGTAAGCGCCACGCCCAGGCCGTCGATCTTAAGCTCGCAGGTATAGGTGACGCTACCGGCACCGAGCGCATCCTCGGTGCGCTGGAGCCACGCGTCGAGTTCGTCCAGATCCATGGCGTCGTCCATGGAATACATGCGTGCCATGTGCGTGACCGGCGTAAACTGCTCGCTCACGTAGCCGCCCACACGCTGGGTGTAGCTGTCGGGTGTCACCAGGTCGGGGTAGTTGGCCTCGATTTCCTGCAGCTCAACGAGCATTTTGTCAAAGGCGGCGTCCGTAATCTCGGGCGCATCGAGCATGTAGTAGCGATAGGCGTGGTAATCGAGCTCGTGGCGCAGCTCGGCCGCACGCGCTGCCGCCTGGGCACGTGCATCGGCCGGTGCGGCGGCATCCGCGCTCGCGGGCGTTTCGGTATCGATGTCCACACCGTCACCAAACAGGCTCGATTGCTCCATAGCGGCACTCCTTCGCTCGATTTCAAACGGATACAAGAGTACCACCGGTCACCATGGGGCCGAATAGCCCTTTCGAACCGCACCGAATCGGCAGCCACCAGACCGGGGTGGATCGCGCGATCCAACCATGCTCTTATCAGCTCTAAATGATCCGTTTTCCTCCGTCCCCAACGGATCAATAAGAAGAGAGGGGCTGCCCCGCGTTGATGGGACAGCCCCTCTGGCATCGGTATGTGCGATACGGCTCGTTAGAAACCCTGGCCGTAGCCCTGGCCCTGGCCCTGCTGACCTAGCAGCTCCTCCAGGTACTGGCGCAACTGCTCGTCGGTAATACCGCCGTTGCCGGTGTCGGTCGCGCTATCGTCCTGCTGCTGGTTCTGCAGCTCCTCGTCGGAGCCCAGCTCGACGGTGACCTTTTTCTCTTCCTTGCCGCGCACGAGCGTAATCTCGACCTTCTCGCCCACCTCGTGGCTACGCAGCGCGATGATCAGGCCATCGGCACTCGTAATCTCCTCGTCGCCCAGCTTGGTAATGACATCGCCCTCTTGGATGCCAGCCTTGGCTGCGGGACCATCCTCGACGACGCTCGCCACATACGCGCCGCTATCGGTGCTCAGCTTGTTGGTGCGGGCGTTGAGCGCATTGACACTCGAAAGCGTGGCGCCCAGATACGGATGAACCGGCGTCTTGCCGTCGATAATCTGGTCGGCGATGTTCTTGGCGTAGTTGACGGGAATGGCAAAGCCTACGCCCGAGCTGGAGCCCGAGTAGCTCTCGATGAGCGAGTTGATACCCACGAGCTCGCCGTTGTCGTTGACAAGCGCGCCGCCGGAGTTGCCCGGGTTGATGGCGGCATCGGTCTGGATCATGTTGGCGTAGATGGTGTTGCCGCTGGTAGAGCTCATGGCCGTGGAGCGATAGAGCGCCGAGACGATACCCGTGGAGACAGACTGCTCGTTGCCGAACGGCGAACCGATCGCCATGACCCACTCGCCCACGTTGAGCTTGGAGGAGTCACCGATCTCGATCGGCGTGAGCTTGGAGGCGTCGGCGTCCTTGAGCTTGATGACAGCTAGGTCGCTCGAGGCGTCGTTGCCCACGAACTCGGCCTCATAGGTGGTGCCGTCGTCCATGGTCACCACGTACTGGTCGTAACCATCGACCACGTGGTTGTTGGTGAGGATGTGGCCCTCGGTATCGAGCACCACGCCCGAACCGACGCTGCCCGAGCTATCCGACTCATCGGCAGACTGCGAAAGCGAGCCATTCTGGCTACCGCTCGAAGTGGCGGTGATGGAAACGACGGAAGGCAGGGCCTTGGCAGAAACGGCCTCGGCCAGCGTGGTGTCCTCGGAGTCGATGGTGATCTTTTGCGTCGATGAACCCGAAGCACCCGCCGTCACGGCGTTCCTGCCGCCGCCGATATCGAGCGTGCCACTCATAATGAGCGCGATGACCAGCAGGGCGCCGCAGGCACAGCCGGCGAGTGCCGTAATAAAGATCGGCAGCTTTTTGGTCTTGGTCTTGACCACCGTGTGCTTGTTTACAACCTGCTGACCGCCCAGCGGCTGGCCGGTCTGTGTATCGTAAGCCTGCACGTAGGGAATGTTACTGCCGGCAGGCGTCGACTCCACCTGCACACGCGGCTGCTGCTGGGTCTCGCCAGCGTTGCCCGCATCCTGAGGACGCTGGGAATCCTTCTCGCTCATGGCTGCGATCCTTTCGTCTAATAACCAAAGGCCCGCCAAACATGTGGCGGGCCATCAATGTTCACGTTGAGTTGTACCCCAATATGCGGGTGCACGTGTATGAGAACGCAATCTTTTAGGAAGGCTTAAGTTCTGCTGCAAGCTCGAAAGGGATCCACGCATGCGGCAAAACCACCACGAAGGTGCCTGTCCCCTTTGTGGTGGAAATCTAGTCCTTAAACAGATAGCCCACACCGCGGACGGTGGTGATGTGCGCCGCGATCTGCGGGCCCACCTTGGAGCGGATGCGTCGAATGTGCACGTCGACGGTGCGCGTACCACCGCAGTACTCAAAGCCCCACACGCGGTGCAGCAGCACCTCGCGGCTGTAGGCGCGGTTGGGATGCGTCGCCAAAAAGCTCAGCAGCGAGTACTCCATCAGCGTCAGGTCGATGGGCTCGTTATCGAGTGTCACCTGGTAGGTAGCCAGGTTAATCTCGAGGTTATCGATGTTGAGCACATCGTCGGCGGCGACGGTCTCCTCCTCGCCCATCAGGCGCTGCGCGCGAGCCTTGAGCTCGTTGGGCGTCGCCGTGGGACATACAAAGTCGGCATGCGCGTGATTCGGCAGGCGCAGGGTGCCGAGCGCCTCGTCGTCGACGATCACCAGCATGGGGACGCCGCCGCGATCGTCAAGCCACTTGGCAATCTGATCGATGCGGTCGCTGCGGATGCCGTCGGAATCGAGGATCAGCAAGTCAAAGTCGTGCGCCGCAGTTGGCGAATCGGGGGTGGCCAGGCTCACCTCGACACCCAGGGTGGTCGTCAAGCTGCGGGCAAACTCGTGGAAGCGCGTCGTGCGCGCCATGAACAGGGCACTCTTTTCGGACATATCGGCCTCCAAGGAAATGAGCTCAATCGTACTGGAACAAGCCAGCGCGATTAGGAGTTCGCCAGATAATGCTTGATCTCCCACTCGGTGATCGTGGACTCAAACTTATGCCACTCGTTGCGCTTCTTTTTGAGGAAGAAGCTGTGGATGTGCTCGCCGAGGGCATCCTTCATAAACTGCGAGTCTTCAAAGACGTCGAGTGCCTCTTTGAGCGAGCGCGGCAGCGGCGTGTAGCCGGCCTCGAGCATCTGACGGTCGGTGAGTTTGAGTGTCTCGGCCGTGGCCTCGGGCGGGAGCTCCAGCTTGCGCTCGATGCCATCGAGACCAGCCGCCAGCGTGACGGCGTTAACCAGGTACGGATTGGCCATGGGGTCGGGGCTGCGCAGCTCGATGCGCGTGGACAGCTGCTTGCCGGGCTTGTAGACCGGGATGCGAATCATGCTCGCGCGGTTGCGCAGGCCCCACGTGGCGTACTGCGGCACGGAGTCGCCGCCCGTGGTGATGCGCTTGTACGAGTTGACCGTGGGGTTGGTGATGGCGCTGATCTCGCGCGCGTGCGCCAAGATGCCGGCCATATAGTGCTTGGCGGTATCGGAGAGATGGTACTTCTCGTCGTCCTCGCCCCAAAAGACGTTGCTGCCGTCGTGGTCGAACAGCGACTGATGCAAAAACATGGCGCTGCCGTCCTCGCCCACCAACGGCTTGGGCATAAAGGAGGCGTGGCAACCGCTCTCGTAGGCCTGCTGCTTAATGATGAGCTTGGCCGTGGTGATGGCGTCGGACATGCTCAGGGCCTCGGCGTGGCGCAGGCTCATGCCATGCTGCGAGCGACCGGCGGCGTGGAAGGTGTACTCCACGGGCACGGACATCTTCTCGAGCGTGAGGACCGTGTTGCGGCGCAGGTCGCGAGCGGCGTCGCTCACCGAAAGATCGAAGTAGCCCACGTTGTCGAGCGGCTCGGGGGTGTGCTCGTCGGGGAAGTAGTAATACTCCAGCTCGGCGCCCACGTTGAGCAGATAGCCGGCCTTCTCGGCCTTGCGGAACATGCGGCGCAGGGCATCGCGCGGGTCGCCGGCAAAAGGCTTGCAATCGGGAGTGCACACGTCGCAGAACACGCGGGCGACGCCGTTATGGCTCGGGCGCCACGGCAGAATCTGGAAGGTAGAAGCATCGGGGAACGCCAGCATGTCGGCTTCCTCGGGCGTGGCAAAGCCCTCGATGGCAGAGCCGTCAAAGCCAATACCCTCCTCAAAAGCGACCTCGAGGTCCTCGGGGCTAATGGCAAAGTTCTTGAGGCGGCCGAGAATGTCGACAAACCACAGACGCACAAAGCGGATGTCACGCTGTTCTACGGAACGGAGTACGTAATCGATGTTCTGCTGGTTCATGTCGCTCCCCTTTCTTTCGGGCGGGTTTCGACTGGTCTATATCGCAGATACTATCGCAGAAAAATGTTTCCGCAGGGTTAAAGCGTATCAAGCGCTCAAAAAACGTGCGCGAACAGGCAGTTGCGAATGAGCGGCTAGCGCGAGGTCGATGCGCGATGCTCGATATGGCCGGGGATCTCGATACGCTTGGGGGCGAGCTTTGCGGCCTCGCCCACCGTGGTGGTGGCAACATTGATGCGCTCGGACAGGCGCTCGAACACACGCTCGGCAATGGTGAGGGTGTCCTGCGCGGCCGTGGTCACGCCGCCAAAGAGCACATGGTTCCAGGGGTAGTCGTCAAACGTCGCGATCTTGAACCCCGCCGGCAGCGAGGGACCAAGCTGCGCCAGCGCCTCGGTCAGACGCAGGAAGACCAGGCCGTTGACAGCGATAAGGCCGAGCTTTTTGCCTGCATAGCCACGGATGGTCTCGTCCAAGCGACCGACGCCCGTGGCGCCACCGTCGGCCAGAGTGACGACCTCGCCCGCAAGGCCGCGGCGCGAGAGCTCGTCGGCAAACGCCTCGGCGCGCTCGCGACGCACGGAACTGTCATCGCTTGCCTCGGTGAGCAGGCACAGGCGCTCGCTGCCCGCAGCAGCCAAGGCGTCTACCAGACCGGCAACCAGCTCGTGGTTGTTGGAGGTCACCAGATCGATGCCACCGTCGGCAACGTCGCGGTCGAGCAGTGCAACGGGTAGGCGCCCCGCGGCAGCGGCAATGGCCTCGTCGTTACCACCGCAGGTGTTGACGACCAGGCCGTCCACACCGGCATCGATAAGTCTGGTGAGCGACTCTGCTTCCTTTGCGGGATCGTTGCCGCTAATGGCCGTCATGAGCGAGCAGCCGCGCGCGGCGGCGCTGACGGAAAGTCCTTCGAGCATGGCGCTGGAGAACGGGTTGGCGATGTCGGCCAGGATCACGCCGATGAGGTTGGTACGCGAGCTGCGCAGATTGCGCGCGGCGGCACGCGGGCGATAGCCGGTGCGCTCGATGACCTCGGCAATGCGAGCACGGGTTTCCTCGGTCATTTGCCCGGGGCGGTTGTTGAGATAGCGCGAGACCGTGGCCGGACTCACGCCCGCCTCGGCGGCAATGTCCTTGATTCTCATCTGCGCCATAGCGCACCCCGTTTCCCCATTGTCGGCAGTCTGAGCCATTTTAGGCATTTTTAATAATCTCGGTTGCAAAACGCTGTAGGTGAGCAGCATCGTTTTTGCGTCTCGAGCAGATGCGATAATGGGCTAGATAGCCGAGTCTTTAGACAGCTCAAAATAGTCGGGATGCAAGGCGATAACCGGACCTTGCTCTTCGGGCATCAGGTGCAAGTGCGTCTCTGCCAGATAGCTCGCCGCGTCGGTATCGCCCCTCTTAATGGCCTCGAGAATCCGGCGATGCTGCCGGCGAATCGGCTCCCAATCCAAATCCTGCGACACCATACGCAACCAGTTGTATCGCTCAAAATGCGTGTTGACGCTCTTCATCCAATCCCACAGCATGTGACGGCCAGCAATCTCAAAACACGTCTCATGGAACAGGTTGTCCAGGTCAAAAAAGCGACGCGTTTCGCTATGGTCGAGCGACTCGGACTCGGCAAGAATCTGCTCAAGCCGATGCTTTTGCTCGGGCGTGGCGGCAGAGCAGCATTTAATAAGCACGCTTCTCTCGAGTTTCTCGCGCAAGAAACAAGCGTTCTCAGCGCGCTCCATGCTGATTTTTGAGACATAGGTGCCGCTTTTGGGACGCGTTTCCACCAGCTCCTGCTCACGCAGGCGCACAAAGGACTCGCGAATGGGCGTGCGCCCGATTCCCGTCTCCTTTTCCAGACCAATCGCCGAAAGGCGCGTGCCGGGCCTGAGCTCGGCATAGATGATCTTGGAGCGCAATGCGTTGTATGCCTGATCTTGCAGGCTCTGATAATGCTGGTGTTGTTCCATAAAGCCCTCGGATGAAGCCCACGGTTTGTCGAATATCACCCGTAATACTATCGCATCCCCTATCTCCTCAGTTGCGGTGAAATAGGGCGCGCTCGCATCGCCAGGATCACAAGAGCAAGCGGCGGCATCCCGAAATCCGGGACGCCGCCGCTTTTTGCAATCGATTGGTGCAAAGGGGTTGACTAGAGCTCGCAGGCAACCTTGTAGCCATCGCCGATGGCATCGCGGATGTTGCCGCACTTGTTGGCATCGCCCAGCACGTGGGTGGCAACACCGGCTGCAGCCAGGTCATCGGCCAGCTTGGTATTGGGACGATAGCCCATGGCAAGCACCAGCGTATCGGCACCGGCGATGGTGCGGATCTCGCCGTCCTTCTCGTAGCTGATGGTGTCCTCGGTAATCTCGGTCACCTTGGCCTCGGTCAGCACGTGAACGCCCTTGGAGAGCATGCGCGTGATGAGGACCGCGCGACCGGCACCACCCTCGTTGGCGGCGAGCGTCTTGGTCATCTCGATAACGGTGACGTCGCGGTTTGCCGGCGACAGATCGTTGACCAACGGGGCCAGGTAATCGGCCGTCTCGCAGCCGACGGTGCCGCCGCCCACGATGACAATCTTCTTGCCCGGGAAAGCCTTGCCGCCCAGCAGGTCATCAGCCGTCATGACCTGCTTAAAGCCCTGCATAAAGGCCGGGGCGATGGGTTCGGCGCCATAGGCCAGGACGACCTCGTAGCCCGCGTAGTCACGCTGAATGTCCTCGGCCGAGAGCTCGGTGCCAAAGACGCATGTGACGCCGGCCTCGGCCAGGCGACGGTACTGATACTTGATCACACGGGTGAGTTCCTGCTTTGCCGGCGGAACGGCCGCGATGCGCATCTCGCCGCCCGGCTCGTCCTGCTTATCCACGAGCACTACGTTGTGGCCACGCTTGGCGGCAATGTAGGCTGCCTCCATACCCGCAGGACCAGCACCCACGACCAGAACGTTCTTGGCCTCTGCGGCAGGCTCGTAGCCGGCCTCGTCGCGCTCCACGTCCGGGTTGACGGTGCAGGAGATGCGCTTGCCGAACATAATGCCGTTCAGGCAGCGCAGGCAGCCGATGCAGGGACGGATCTCGTCGGCGTTGCCGGCAGCCGCTTTGTTGCAGAACTCGGCATCGCACAGATTGGCACGGCCCATCATGCAGATGTCGGCAGCACCGTCCTCGATCAGCTCCTCGGCAATCCATGCCTCGTTGATGCGGCCGACCGTGGCAACGGGAATATTCACATGCTTTTTGATCTCGCGCGAGCAGGCGGCGTGCGAGGCCTGCTGCGTACCGGCGGCGGGAATGGCGGAGCCGCGCTTGATGGTAGTGCCGCCCGACACGTGAATCATGTCGACGCCGGCCTTCTCCAGGCGACGCGAGACGTAGATCATGTCGTTGAGGGTCAGGCCGCCATCGGTGTACTCGTCGCCCGAGATACGGACGTCGATGATGAAGTCCTTGCCGCAGCGCTCGCGAATCTCGGCGATGACCTCGAGCAAGAAGCGCATGCGGGCGTCGAGCGAGCCACCGTACTCGTCGGTACGCTTGTTATAGAGCGGGGTCAAAAAGCCGCCGAGCATGCCATGGGCGTGCGCCGCATGAACCTCGACGCCATCGACGCCGGCTTTCTGCATACGAACGGCAGCGTCACCGAACTGATGCGTGAGCTCGTGGATCTCATCGACCGTGATGGGGCGCGGCGCCTCACGGGCATAGGACGGGCCCACAAAGGACGGGGCGATGAGGCGCGGCGTGCCCGGAATGTTAAAGGCCATGTAGGCGGGATGGAAGAGCTGCGGCATGATCTTGCAGCCATACTCGTGGACGGCTGCGGCGAGCTTTTCCCAGCCAGGGATAAACGTGTCGTCGTAGCAGCACATGTCACCCGGCAGATAGGTATAGGTGGGCTCGACCGTCACGACCTCGGTGATGATCAGGCCCACACCTCCCTTGGCGCGGGCACGGTAATGATCGACCAAGTCGTCGGTCACATGGCCATGATCGGCCAGGTTGGTGGACACCGGCGGCATAAAGACGCGGTTCTTGACCTCGGTCGTACCGACCTTGATCGGACTAAAGAGCATCGGATAGGCGGAGGACTCCATACAGGGTTCCTTTCGTTTGAGCCGCTCGGCGGCAGTTGCTAACGACCCTATCGTATCAGCAACTGCCGTATCCGCAGTCATATACGCTCAAACGCCAGTCGGCTAATGAATACCGCGGCCCAAGTCTTCGGTGATTTTGTCTACGCCCTTAAGTGCGGCGCAGGTCTTTTTGTTGGAGCAATGTCCCGTGCAAACGCCACCTTGAGCGCAGTCGGCGCAGGTGCCCTTGCGATAAATGCGCACGCACACGGCGACAAACGCAATACCGATAACAGCCAGTACAACAATATCGATAGGTGCCATAGCAAGCCTCCTCTAGTTAACCACCACTTACTTTACCCCATTCTCCACCTGCCAAAAAGGGACAGGTATATTTTGGTCGGTTTTATCTGCGGAAACGCCACATCTCCCTCACCAAAAAGCCCGAGTGTCGCTGGGACACCCGGGCTCGTGGAAAGGGGCTAATCCTTATTCGGACTTAAGCGGAAACTGCGGCGGAAGCAGTGTTGGTCTCGTCCTCGTCGGTCCATGCATGCTTGGGCATGGGACGGAAGATCTGGAAGAGCATCGCAACCAGCAGCACGATGGCTACAATCGTCCAAATACCAAACTGGCCCAACACAAACAGGTTGTAGAACTGGTTGATGAACAGGCCGATGACCCAAGCAAAGGCGCACTCGTAGCCGATGGCGATAGCGGTCCACTTGCCGGAATCCATCTGGTTGCGGATGGTGCCCATGGCTGCGAAGCACGGAGCGCACAGCAGGTTGAAGGCACCAAAGGCCACGCAAGCACCCATGGTGGGGAACATGCCCGCAAACGCGGTCCACAGGCTCGGGTCGGTCTCGCCAGCATCGGCGACGGAGAGCAGCGAGCCGGCGGTAGCGACGACATTCTCCTTAGCCACGAGGCCGGAGACGGTCAGCGCAGTGGCCTGCCAGGTGCTAAAGCCGAGCGGGGCGAAGATCCAAGCGACCAGGTTGCCGAGCATGGCGAGCACGGAGTAATCCATGAACTCCTCGGGGATGCCGTCCATCGCAGGCAGGAAGCCAAAGGAACCGTTGTAGCTGCCAAAGTTGGAGAGGAACCAAACGACGACGGTGGACGCGAAGATGACCGTACCGGCCTTCTTGATAAAGGCCCAGCAGCGCTCCCACACGTGCAGCGCCCAAGAACGGATCGCCGGGAAGTGGTAGGCAGGAAGCTCCATAACAAACGGCGTCGGGCGACCGGCGAAGAGCTTGGTCTTCTTGAGCATGAGGCCCGAAGCAATGACGGCAAAGACGCCCAGGAAGTAGAAGAGCGGGCTGATCCACGCGGCGGTGGTCGAAGAATCGCCGATGATGGAACCCATGAGCAGGGCGATGATCGGCAGCTTGGCACCGCAGGGAATAAACGTGGTGGTCATGACCGTCATGCGGCGGTCCTTCTCGTTCTCGATGGTCTTGGTGGCCATGACGCCGGGGACGCCGCAGCCCGAGGACACGAGCATGGGGATAAAGGACTTACCGGACAGGCCAAAGCGGCGGAACACGCGGTCCATGATAAAGGCGACGCGGGCCATGTAGCCGCAGTCCTCCAGGAAGGACAGCATCACAAAGAGCAGGAACATCTGCGGGACGAAGCCGAAGATGGCGCCCAGGCCGCCGACGATGCCGTCGCAGACCAGCGAATCGACCAGGCCGCCGTCCTCGGTGCCGCCCGCCACAAGGGCGTCGTGCACCATGGTGGTGATACCCGGGACATAGGGGCCGTACTCCGCCGGGTCAATCGAATCGGCAGCGTCCTCACCCACAGCCTCGACAGCCGCATCATACGCATCGCGACCCTGACCGAGCACGTACCAACCGTCGGTGCCGAAGAGCTGGTCGTTGGTGAAGTCGGTCACCGTGCCGCCCAGGGTAGAAACGGCGATGTAGTACACGCAAAACATGATGACCACAAAGATCGGCAGGCCCAGGATACGGTTGGTAACCACGCGGTCGATCTTCTCGGAGGTGCTCATCTTGGCAGGAGCCTTGGTCATGCACTCGTCGATAATGTGGGCAATCACGCCATAGCGCTCGCCGGTGATGATGGACTCGGCGTCGTCGTCGCAATCCTGCTCGCACTGGGCGACCAGCTGCTCAACGCGAGCGGCCTTCTCCTTGGTGAGGTTGATGAGCTTGCAGGCGTCCGCGTCGCGCTCAAACAGCTTGACAGCGTAGTAGCGACGCTTGTTGGCGGGAACGCTCGCCGGCAGGTTGTTCTCGATGTGGTCCAGAACGTCCTCGATAGAGGAATCGAACTTGTGCTCCGGCACCTGGCCCTTGGAAGCAGCGGACTTCTTAACCTGCTCGAAAAGCTCCTTGATGCCCTTGTTCTTAAGGGCCGAGATCATCATGACCGGGCAGCCGAGCTTCTTGGACAGCTTGTCGGTGTCGATCTTGTCGCCGTTCTTCTCGACCAAGTCGGCCATGTTGAGGGCGACGACCACGGGCAGGCCGGTCTCGATAACCTGAAGCGCCAGGTACAGGTTGCGCTCGAGGTTGGTGGCATCGACCACCTGGACGACGACATCGGGCTCGCCGCTCATGAGGTAATCGCGCGAGCACTGCTCCTCGGGGCTGTAGGGGGAAAGCGAGTAGATGCCGGGGAGGTCCGTAATCGTGACGTTCTTGTCACTCAGGAGCTTGGCTTCCTTTTTCTCAACCGTGACGCCGGGCCAGTTGCCAACGTAGCCGTTGGCGCCGGTGATCAGGTTGAAAAGCGTGGTCTTGCCGCAGTTGGGGTTACCCGCCAGCGCGACATGGATCTGAGAATCCGCCATTCAATCCTTCTTCCTTGTGTGCCCGCGCTGCTTTCTCCGCGCAGGCTGGATAATGTGCTTCAAAGATGCTGCATTAAGTTAGAAAAACCTAACTTTATCTGCAGAAATATGTGCCGCCGGCCCTTACTGGACCTCGACGACGGCAGCCTCCTCCTTGCGGATGGAGAGCTCGTAGCCACGCACGTTGATCTCGACCGGATCTCCGAGCGGTGCAACCTTTACGACCTTGAACGAAGTGCCCTTGATGAGCCCCAGGTCCATAAGGTGGCGGCGAAGCGCACCCTCACCGTGAAGCTTGACGATGGTGGAGCTCTCGCCCACCTTAACGTCACCCAACGTCTTCATTTACTTGTCCCCCTTTCGGTTTTTTAAATGCTGCGGACTAACTGACGGTCATGATGTGCATGGCAACCTTGGAATCGATACCAAAGCGTGCGCCCAGCACCGTGACGATGATATTGGCGCCACTCGAGCTCACCACGTGAATTTCGCTGCCCTCGACAAAGCCGAGGTCCTTGAGGTGGTGCTTCATGTCCTCATTGCCCTTTACACGAGACACGCGCACGGTTTCGCCCGCTTTTACCATCGAAAGCGGCATTGCCGGCATCTGCGGTCCGCAAGACATGAGTGGCTCCTAACGTCAGTTCGTCCTCAACATCGACGCGGTAAAAGTTAACCACATCTATGTTCGCTTTAGTAAACTAGCACGTGGTTAACTTTTTGGAAAGGGTCCCCATTCAGATTTCGAAAAAGTTTCCTATACGAAACAAAAGAGGCACCGCAAAGACCATCTCTTTGCGGTGCCTTGTCATACCAATTTATGCAACAAAGGGGACTGTCCCCTTTGTTGCATTGTTGAGATTAGAGCGAGAGGTTTCTGATCGACGTGACGCAGGAGGCCTCATCCACGCCCGAAACGCGGAACACGATGTCCTCGCCGCACTCGCCGTAGAGAGCCATGAGCCCCATTACATCGCGGCCGTCGGTATGGCGATCGCCGATACTGACCGATACGTTGCTACGATGCTTGGCAATGATGTCGTAAAGCAGCGCAACCGGGCGGGCATGCAGTCCCAACGGATCTTTAATCGTCTTTGTAAACTCGACCATGTCCCCTCCCGCGACGTCGTACATTCGGCCGGCAAAACCCAGCCATGTGGTAGTTATTGTAGCGTTAGATGCTTGTTGAGGGCGCCTCCGGATACCCCGTGGTCAAAAAGTGGCAAATATGAGTACTGTCACAAATTTAGTAGCAGCAAAATCGAGAGCAAATTGCCTAGCTTGAGCGATTCGAAGAGGGTGAAAACCGTCAAACGCCCTTTAAAGGGAGTTAGATAAATCGATTTTGAGCCCATTTTCGCTCAGAGCAGGCCGAAAAATATGACACCTCTTTTGCAACAGTACTCATATTTAGCATTTTTTGACCACGGGGTCCAAAACCATGCCCCAAAACACAAAAGGAGGGGCCTCGTAAGGCCCCTCCTTAGGAAAGGGAATCGATTTATTCCACAGCCGCAGATTAATCCTAGCCGCTACTCCATCATGTCGAGGACGGAGGGGCGAAGCTCGCTCTCGGCAGCCTCGGGATCGGTCTCGCGCAGGCGGTTGATGTAGCGGTTGCACCACATCACGGCAAGGCCCAGGAAGATAACTACACCGCCAACGTTGTAGACCAGTGTCAGCCACAGAGGCTGATCGAGCGGGACGGTGCCGCAGATAAGCACGAAGCAGAAGACCACAAGCAGGAATGCAGCAATGGCCAGGCCAAAGGTACGCGAACCCATGCGGAAGCCACGGGGAGCAGCGTCGAAGTTCTTGCGCAGCATAAAGTAGGCAAGCAGGATCAGCAGCGGCGGGAGCAGAGCGGTGGCAGCCGTCATGTTGGTGACGATCATGAGCAGGTCGTCTAGGTTGCCGGAGCCCAGGGCCGGGATGATCAGGATGGGGACGACGATGGCAAACTGCAGCCAGGCAGCGCGGGCAGGAATGCCGTGCTCGTTGAGCTCGACGATCTTGCTACCAAAGACGCCCTTGGGGA
>ERZ772867.182-NODE-182-length-91235-cov-29.927561_pt1 | contig 91235 bp, 72 predicted proteins | sample MGYA00511341_ERZ772867 | MGnify/ENA primary metagenome ERZ772867 (study PRJEB29015, sample SAMEA2737707) | human gut metagenome | biome: human gut; feature: human-associated habitat; material: faeces | place: China | collected 2012 ... | reverse complement strand
AGGACATCTGGCAGAAGGACGGGATGCTTCTGACCTACGCCGCCGTGCTGGAGGCAGAGAAGCCGGAGACCCTGCACCGTGCCTGTGAGCTCCTGCAAGATTTGGACAACTATCAGCGCATCACGGAGGATGCCTACGGTTACGGTCAGCAGCGATTGCAGGAAACACTGGGGCTGGACGATGAAGCCATCTATGAGCTGGACGGCTACATGGATTTTGAAAAATACGGTCAGGATTGCATGGAAAACGACTGCGTGACAAAAACAGAGTTTGGCCTGCTGCGCCGCTTGGACCCGCCCTTCCCGGAGCAGCGGCAGGGACAGAGGATGATGTAAGCAAAAGCGGCTCGATCCATTTGGATCAAGCCGCTTGATAGGCAGACAAACTTGAAATTGTGATGCAGAAAGTCTTTAACAAGCCTGTTGAGCTGCTGTTCTATCAATCGAAAGTGAAATGCTATTTGTTGGCATACAAATGGCAACCTTTTACATGGTCATTGACAATCCCTATTGCCTGCATATAGGCATATATAATTGTACTACCAACAAACTTAAAGCCAAGCTCTTTTAAATCTTTACTAATTTGATCTGAGAGTGCAGTCCTTGCGGGTATATCAGTTTCAGTTTGGAACTGATTGAGAATTGGCTTACCATCAACATAAGACCATATAAACGAATCAAAACTGCCACACGATTCTTGGATTTTTATAAACTGTTGAGCATTTGTTATTGCTGATTTGATTTTTAACCGATTACGAACAATGCTGCTATTTTGCATTAGCTCTTCTATTTTTGCATCATCGTACAGCGCTACTTTTTTGCAGTCAAAGTTATCAAAAGCAATTCTAAATGCCTCTCTTTTGTTTAGTATTGTCAGCCACGATAGTCCTGCCTGCATACCTTCAAGTATTAACATCTCAAATAATTTGTTCTCATCATGAACGGGCTTTCCCCATTCATTATGCTGATGACCTCATGCACTTTGAGGGCAACGCACAATTGCTACGACTTGTAACCAAATTGAGCTATGTAGTGGATGAGCACGGTATGAATTTGAGTTATCCGGTCCTAGCTTCATTCATTAAATATCCGTGTCCTTCTAGCCGCATTAACAAATCAAAACTTTCAACGAAAAAAATGGGCTATTTTGTTGCCGAAGAAGAAATTTTTACTTCCATATGCGGCACTTTAGGTCTTCATCATTGTCGACATCCTCTCGCCTTTTTATTAGAGGCAGCTGATGACATTGCATATCTTTCTGCCGATATAGAAGATGCACAGCATAAAGGGATCGTATCTGTTGATTGCTTGGTATCGTATTTAGAATCTGCCAAGGATGATAAGATTGTACAGTATGTTCGTAGTGAGATTTGCAGATATAAAAAAGATGCCAATAAAGTGAACTACCCAGATGTTGATGGTTATATTATACACAGAGTGCGCATCTTAGTGAAAGGCTTAATGATAGATGCAATGTATGACGCATTTAAAGAACTATACCCTAATATTATGGAGGGTAATTGCGAAGAAGAGCTGATTTCTCGCTCAAAAGTGTCTAAGCTTGCCGATGTCTTAAAAACAATAGAGCGGGAAAAAATATACTATAGCAAAAACATCGTTGAAAGCAAAACACGAGCATTTACAATTATTAGTAAATTACTTGATGTTTATGTTCCTGCTGTGTTGAGCCATAGCGATAACGATAAAGAGAAGGATACTGCTGTAAATCTGCTATATCTATCTCTATCAGAAAATTACAGATATATTTGCGAAACCAAGAACAATTTAGAACAAGATGACAGCTCAAAAATATATAATCGCTTGCTTCTCGTCACGGATCAGATTTCTGGTATGACAGATTCGCATGCGATGACTGTTTATAAAGCTATAACCGCTAGCTGATATAAGATCGTTGTTAAAATGTCACTTGCTCTCGTTCCTTTGACAAAATTCTAATCACTTACATATTATATTAAGTTTGCAGCCGCTATTCTGCCTCAGCACGAACAGAGCCATCACATCATGTCTGGGCTGCGATGGCAGAGAGTAGGCTGTTGGTAATATTTGTTTCTGCACATCTGACAGTCAAGCCTTGATTCACAACAGATGACTTAACCCAAAGGGCACCGCGTGACTGCGCGGTGCCCTTTTCTATGCCAAAGTGTAAAGGAGATGATGTTATAACAACAACACTGGCGCGGCTGGCGGCAGCCGTGCTGACCAATGAGGATGGGCGAAGGACAGCCGGTAAGGTGCTGGCGCTGATCCTGTCGCCGATCATCATACTGGCGGTATTCCTGTGCTGCTTCGGTGGCGGCGCATCCCAGCACAACAACGCCGTGGTGTCCGCGGCGTTCTATGGCGCGGAGTTCTCGGGCAAAATTCCCAAGGAATACCGCACACATATCGTCGAGATGCAGGAGGCGTTCTCCCTTCTGGATTCGGCCACCGTCTATTTCAATCAAAAAGCCGAGGAAGGCAGCCTTGACCCCGTACAGGTCAAGGCTGTTTTCTTTGCTCTCTGCTTCGGTGACAACGTGCCGACCCGCGCTGCCGCAGACCGCTTTGTGGACTGCTTCTACAAAACGGAAATACGGACACGGATGGTGACGGTGACGCAGGAGGACGGCACGGAGGAACTGGTGGAGGAGACATACGAGGTGGCCGTGCCCCTGCCGATGGCGGAGGTCTACGAAAAGCTCTCCATCTGGCGCGGTCGCGTGGTAACAGACGCAGAGCACAGCAACGCCGTGGACATCTACGCGATGATCATGGGCAGCATGGGCGGCGACACCTTCAGCGGTGATTATGAGCCGGGCGGCAGCTCACCGATCGAGCTGGATGCATCCATGCTTACAGATCCGACTACGAAGAACGCTGTTGACCTTGTAGTCTACGTCACCAACGCATGGAACTCCGGCTGGGGCTATGTGTGGGGCACTTATGGGCAGACGCTGACGCCGGAGCTGCTGCAGTACAAGCTGACACAGTATCCGGACGGCGTCGGAAGGTACGCGGACTTCATCCGCGCCAACTGGTTGGGTAAGTACACTGCCGACTGCGTGGGACTCATCAAGGGCTACGGCTGGCTGTCCACCGACACCATGACCATCGACTACGGTACGCATGGGATGCCGGACATCGGCGCAAACGAGATGTACTACACTGCCACGCACAAAGGTACGATCGAGACTATGCCGGACACGCCGGGGCTGGCGGTGTGGAAATCCGGGCACATCGGTGTGTACATCGGCAGCGGCGAGGTCATCGAGGCCATGGGCACCAAGTACGGCGTGGTCAAGACGCAGCTGGAGGGCCGTGGCTGGACGCACTGGCTGGAGGTGCCGGGGATCGAGTATGAATGAGGAGGTTCAATGGTGAACTACAAAGAAATGTCAGAACAGGAGCTGTGGGACGCCCTCTCTCAGCGCATTGAAGATGAGATGGCTGACTATATGCGCCGACTGGATCTTCGTACCCGTGATGAGCTGATACAAACGGCAGACGAGATCGACGCCATGACGACCTGCGACTGCGAACTGCGGCTGCTGGGAGAATGTCTGCCACGTGAGGAGCTGGTCTTCCTGCTGGAGCAGGACAAGCCGCTGGAGCAGATGGGCATGGCATGGATGGAGCATCGGAATGTGGATGTAGGTGAGACATTCCAGAGCCTGCTCGCCGGCCTGTATGCAGAACAGCAACACGATATGGACATGAGAATGTGAGGAGGCACAGCGTGGGAGAAACCAATATTACCATCAACTTTGATGCGGCCAAGCTGGACGCGCTGGAGTTCGCGCTCCGCAAGCAGCGGTCGTCTGTACAGCGGCGCATGGCGGAGATGCTCCAGCAGCTCTACGAGTCGGAAGTCCCGGAAGCGGTGCGGGAGTATGTGGATAGTAAGGCGGTGCCTGCCGCAAGGTCCAAGCGACCGGCAAAATCGGTCACACCCAATGTGCAGATCAGCGAGGTAAAACCGAAGGGGGACAACTGATATGGGAACGCAGGACGATGCGATTCTTACCTGCGCCGCGTACCATGTAACGGAAAACGGACAGACGTGTTACTTCACGACCTCGCTCGGTGAGGAGCTGCTGGATGCTGCGCAGACGCTCCGCAGATATTGTACGGACACAGAGTACAGCACCGGCAAATTCATCTCTCTGTATTCGCAGGCGCAGCCCATCACGCCGGAGGAATACCAGCAGCTGATACACCTCCGCATGGAGAACACCGGGAAGGTCACCGGCGTGTTTGATCTGGATTTTGACAAGCGGGAATTCTCCGCAGTCCACATCATGGACGGCTGGACAACGTGGGCGATGCGGGATGTGATCCCGTCTATCCGTCAGGCCACAAATCCGCGCTTCGCAACGGCGGAGGAACGGCTCCACAAACTACTGGAACTGCTGGATGGCAGGGAGCTCACATCGGCGGGACATCTCACCGCACAGAATTTTTCGTTCAGCGATGAGATCCTGAAGGAAAGCGGAAAGCTCAACTTTTATGTGCAGGCGGACTTCGATGTGGATGCCGCTTTCGGTACCTTCGTGTGTACGGACGAGAACGATGACTGGCTGAACATCTACGCCAACTACGATTTAGAGCGGGACGCTGTATGCGATACGCTGGAGCTGAATCTCTGCAAGGGGGATGGTTCAGAGGAGAACTGGAGCTACCACCTGAACGCCGCCGAGCAGGAGGTGCTGGTTCGGAAGATGGAGGCGTTCTGCCAGCAGCAAAACAGTATGAGCCTGCACGATTTCGCCCGGCAGCTTCAAGAGGAGCCGGGGCCGACGCCGCAGATGCAGATGTAGCCCCGTGTTTGCCCTTGTGGGCCGGTTTGTGGCCTCGCGGGGACGCGGGAGGGTAAGGATAGCGGCCCCAGGGATTTGGAGCGTTTTTGCCCGCTTTTCGGTGCGCCGAAAGCGGAGCAGGTGAAAGGGGTGGGGTCGTAAACGCCCCACCCCGCCCACTTCTGCCCGCAGTGCGGACAGTTTTGAGGAAAAGCGCACAGGGGTCATTCGGGCAAAAAATCAGCCCGCAAGGAGTCGGTAACCAAAAAAACTGCGTGATCACGGGATAATCAGCGGGGTCATGCCGCGATTTCAGGGAGGTGAACACCAATGGCAACAAATAAGAAAAAGCACGCCTTCTGGCTGACGCCAGAGGCAAAAACTATGGTGGAGGAAGATGCTCGTGCGGACAACTGCGGCAGCCAAAGTGAGTTCGTAGAAAAAGCCATCCGCTTCTATGACGGCTACCTGCACACCAACAGAGCCAGCGCCTTTCTGCCAAAAGTGCTGCTGGATGTACTGGAAGGCTCTCTCGGTGTCTACTGCGGGCGGGTGGGCAAACTGCTGTTCAACCTGGCTGTGGAACACAGCATCACCAACCACCTGCTGGCGGAGGACGCTGATATGGACGCCGAGATGTACCGCAAGTATCGCGGCTACAGCGTCCGCGAGGTGACGGATACACAGGGCACGTTTTCCTTCCGGGACGCTCTGCGGCTGCATCGGGGGCAATAGTCCATGGCGCGGCTGATCCAGAAAAGCGGCTACTTCAAAGGCGGCAGCGGCGTAGGATATATGAGATACGTCGCCCAGCGTGAAGGTGTGGAGATCACCAGCGACACCGGGCCTGTGACACAAATGCAGCAGAGGCTCATCGCAAAGATACAGAAGGACTTCCCTGATACGAAGGACTCCTTCGAGTACGAGGACTATCTCATCACACCGAATCGTGCCACCGCGTCAGCATATATCGACGCCGCACTGGATAGTCACCTGCACGAAATGGAGCCGGAGAGCGGTTATATGAAATACATTGCTCAGCGACCCCGTGCCGAAAAGCATGGTGGGCATGGGCTGTTCAGTGCAGCGCCGGTCACAGATCTGAACAAAGCCGTGGCAGAATTGGACGCCCATACAGGCCGCGTGTGGACATTCATTTTTTCGCTGCGGCGGGAGGATGCGGTTCAGACCGGCTACAACAACGCGGAGGCTTGGCGTACCCTGCTGCTCCAGCAGAGTAATCTGGTGGCACAGTCGCTGCGTATACCACCGGACAAGCTGCGGTGGTACGCAGCCTTTCACGATGAGGGACATCACCCACACGTCCACATGATGGTGTGGTCGGCTGATCCGAAGATGGGATTTCTTGCGAAGAAAGGTATCTTCGCCATTCGTTCCAAGCTCACCGGCACCATCTTCCGGGAGGAGCTGAAGGATGTTTATATCCGTAAAGAAAGCATTTATAAGCGCAGCATCCAAACGGCACAGGAAAAACTGCTGGAGCTGACCACGCAGATGGAACAGCGAGCTTGCCCGGATACAGGGATAGAGCAGATGATGCTGGAGTTGTCGCAGCAGCTCTCCCAATTAAGCGGCAAACACCAGTACGGGTATCTGCCCAAGCCGGTAAAGGCCACGGTAGACGCCATCGTGGACCGGCTGGCTGTGCTGCCGGAGGTGGCGGCGTGCTATGAGCAATGGAATCAGGTGAAGGACGAGCTGGTGCGGTTTCATAATCAGAACCCGCGCCAGCATCTGCCACTATCCCAGCAGAAAGAGTTCCGTGTGCTGCTGAATGCTGTCATCCGGGAAGCGGAGCATATCCGGCTGACCGAAGATCCTGCGGCGAAAACTGCTGAGCAAGCGCCGCTCCCGCCCCCTGTCGCAGTAGAACAACCGCGGGATATGACCACTACTCAGAACACATCTATGCTCCCTGCCACCCTTCGTCTGCTGCATCATCTCGGCAATATCTTCCACCATGACGCGCTGATCTCTCCCATCACGCTGCGTATCGACTCCAAGCGCCGCAGACGATTACAGGAGAAGCGTATGGCTATGGGACACAAGCAGGATGACCATGAGGAAGCACAGCGGCAGGAGCAAGTGACATCATGAATCCATTGCGGCCGCCAAAGTTTTTCTTCCGTTTTTATCGGCTATATGATATGCTAAAAATGAGGTGATGACCGATGACCGTAAAACAACTGAGTCGCCGCGTGGCTGCCGTAAAAACGGCGGATGCGATCAACGCCATTGAGGGCGTTCCTGTTTCCGACTACGCCCGCACGCTATCCCTTTGTTGGGCGCGGGGCGAGATCACGGGTGAGCAGATGAAAGCCGCATTGCTGGCTTCTCACCGGAGAATGGCCGAACAGGTGAAGTACCATGCCTGACATTTATCTCTATGATGGCGTGCCGGTGCTGCGCAACAAGCTGCAGATTAAGGACGAAAAGACCTTAGAACTAATTGAAGCCGAACAGTCTCGTGCCAACATGATGTTGTTGTATGAGCAAGGATTTCATAACTTTTCGCCGGAGGGCTTATGTGAGATCCACCGCTATCTGTTTGGTGACATTTATGAGTGGGCCGGGCAGTTCCGCGTGATTAACATAGAAAAACGAGAAAAACTGCTGGGCGGACGAAGCGTATGGTATAGCAATGATGAGGACATCGCGCAGGATCTGCAAAACGCCTTTGACACAATTCGTAGCAAGAAATGGGATGCTTTCTCACGACAGGAATTCGCCCATGAGTTGGCGATGACTTTTCCAAAAGTCTGGCAGACGCATCCGTTCCGCGAAGGAAATACCAGAACCGTCGTTATGATGATGACATTCTTCGTGGAGGATTACGGCTATTATATGGATCAGGAGCTGATGGCACAGAGTTCCGGATATGTCAGAGATTCCTTTGTCATGGCATCGCTGGATCAGTTTTCTGAGTACGAGCATTTGGAGAAGATTTTGCTGGATGCCATTTGCGTTGAACCTGTTAAGTATGATGAAGTCCCGTCTGCAAATGAATACAGAAGCACATCACAGGAGAAATATCGGAAATATCAAAAAGGGAAGTACACACCGGAACCTCATTATCAACGAGAAGAATAGAAAGAAGCGGGTCGCTATGCGGCTCGCTTTTTACATGAGGAGGATTATGGGCAAATTTGTATATTTCACATCCGCGGAGAAACGGCAGGCCAACGAGGTTGACCTGCCGTCTTTTCTGTTGGATCGAGGAGAGAAACTCATTATGGCCGGGCGTGATTACCGACTGGCCAGCGACCACAGCATCACCGTGCGCGGACCGATGTGGTATGACCATGCCGCACGGAAAGGCGGACGCGCCATCAGCTTCGTGCAGCAATTCTACGACAAGACCTATCCCGAAGCGGTGACTATGCTGCTGGGGCGGGACGGTCAGGGCATCATCCCCATCGTCAAGAAGGAGCCGGAGTCGAGAGAGCCGAAGCCCTTCACGCTGCCGGAGGCCTATCTCAATATGCGGCGACTCTACGCCTACCTGACCACCCACCGGCGCATTGACCGGGATGTAGTCACGGAGTTCGTGCGGGAGAAGCTGCTCTATGAGGACGCTCTGCATCACAACTGTGTGTTCGTTGGGATGGACGAGCACGGCGTAGCCAAGCACGCCCATTTTCGCAGCACCAACAGTCAGGGCAAGGTGTTCCGCATCAATGTGGAGGGCAGCGAGGCGAAGCACAGCTTCCACAAGGATGGCACGGACTGTTCCCTCTATGTCTTTGAAGCGCCCATCGATCTGCTGTCCCACATCACGCTCTATCCGACAGGCTGGCTGGAACACAGCTATGTGGCCTGCTGCGGCACGTCTGTCCAGCCGGTGTTGGAGCGGCTGCGGCAGAATCCGAAGTTGAATATGGTCTATCTCTGCCTCGACAGCGATGAGGCGGGCGAGGATGCCTGTGAGAGTATGATGGAGGTACTGGCGGACATGGATGTGGACGTGGAGCGCCTGCGTCCGCAGGGAAAAGACTGGAACGATGACCTGTGCGCGAAGCGAGGCAAAGCAAAAACCCCGACAGCATAAGGCTGTCGGGGTATCTTCATGTCACTGTTGGTAGCGCAATAGCAAAGAACGGAGTACGGGCGTGAAATCTTCGCAGATCTGCCGTGCGATTTCGGTGGCGGTAGCCTCATCGTAGACATGGGAGGCAACATTTCGTGCGGAGATGATCGCGTTCCACATATCGGCATCGTCGATTATGCCAGCGGCATAGGCGTCCTTCAGCACAGCGCGGGGCGAAACGACAGCGAGCACGACGCCCTGATCCTCCAAGTATTCGCGGAGCGATTTCCACGCCAGCTCCACCGTGAACTCAAAACGCTGGATCAGTCCGTCGCGGTACAACGTATCCTGCGGCGTTGCAAGATAGCTTTTGACGGCATCTTCCAACTGTGCAAAGGCACGTTTATAGTTTTCAATCTTCTGCAGCATACAGTGTTACACCATCCTTCTCGATGTTTTGCAGAAACGCGGGTTCCATATTCTCGGAGATATGCACGATATCCAGCTTCAAGAGCGTGGGAAGATCCTCTGCCTCAAGGGAAAAGCCGCCGCGCTGCTTCTCGGGCATACCGTATACAGCGAGGTCAACGTCGCTGCGTGCGTGGAAGTCTCCTCTGGCGCGGGAGCCGTAGAGAACTAACCGCTGTGCGCCATACCGTGCGGCCAAATCTGCAATTTTTGTGTATAGCTCGTCCATACACCCTCCATCAAGATATGTCGCTTCACATACTTATCATACCACTCATACCGCTTTTTCACATAGTAACACAAAACAGCTAAAAAGGAAAGGCGCTATGTTCAACAGTATTTGGCGGCAATAGACGTAAAATGGCTGCCAGCACAAGGTTGCTGAAACCTTCATTCATCCAACATCAATTGACCATCCAATGCCTGCTGTTTTAGCCGCTGGAGCTGTTCCTTTTCCAACTGAGCGATGCTCTTTTCGGGAGTGGGCAGATCTTCCGGCATTGTGCCGCCGATTTTTTCAATGGCTTCTCGCACTTCACTGCCGACCTTGTAATGAACGGCGGTGGCGGTATCCGCGCTGTTCACGCTATCCTTTCGGAGCTTCTCCTCGGTCTGAGAAATGCGGAACAAGTTGGCGATCAGCTCTGTACTGCCCATGTAGTCGAGGATCTTTTGACCGACTTCCAAGTTCTTCTTGCGGTGAATGTCATCCACGGTCATGCCACCGTACAATCCCATGTATCCGGCGTTTTGGAATACGGCAAACTCATCCGCCGTGATCACACCGGCATTCCTGGCAGCTTCGGCAAGCAGCTGATTCCATTGCTTGATATCGCCGCGCACGACCAGCCGGCGGCTGTCTTCGTCCAGCTGGTTAAAACGGTCTGCCACTTCCTGCCGATAGGTTTGGATGGCGAAATAGGTTTGTCCCAGCGCGATGACCTCTTTGCGCGGATCGCCGTTCTGCACAATCAGATAGCAGGCGTAGCGGGACAGTTCGTAATCAACAAGCTCCTTCACACCGCCGTGAGGCATAGGCGATGTTTTCCTGACCTCAGGAAAACATTCGGCAACGTTATGCCCGCTGTTTTCACAGGCGATCATGGCGCGCTTGATGACCTTGGCAAAGTTTTCCCATTTTGCATAATCCAGGACCGGAGCCAGTTCTCTGGCATACCAATACTCGGAACCGTCAGAGCGCGTTCTGCGAATGTCCTCAAAGCATTTATATTCGGTGGCAACGAGATGGCTCATGTAGTGTCCCTCCCTTATTTTTACACGGCAATAGTAACATAGATCGATAAAAAAAGAAAGGAGAAATCCTGTGACAGACAATCTCTGGATACTCTTTGCGGCGGCGGGTGTCATGGCGGTCGTTATCGGCGGTCTGGCGCTGCTGGGTGACCACTATACGCTGAACAACATCAAGTCCAGAACCGTAGGCGATGGCCAGCATGGTACGGCCCGATGGGCCACGGAGCAGGAGATTCGCAGCAACTACGCGCTGGTACCATTCCAAGTAGCCGACTGGCGGGTGGGCAAGAACCTGCCGGAAGCCCAAGGCTTGGTGCTGGGCAGCCGGGACAGCAGAAAAGGCGGCATCACGGCGCTGGTGGACAGCGATGACATCCACTGTCTTATGATCGGCGCGTCCGGCGTGGGCAAGACCGCCTACTTCCTGTACCCGAATCTGGAGTACGCCTGCGCCTGCGGCATGAGCTTCTTTGCTACTGACACAAAGGGAGATCTGGCCCGCAACTACGGTGCGGTGGCAGAGAAATACTATGGCTATCACGTCTCTGTGGTAGATTTGCGGAACCCGACACGCTCGGATGGCTACAACCTGATGACGCTTATCAACCGCTATATGGACAAGGCACTCCGTGAGCACAGCATTGAGGCGTATGGCAAAGCGGAGAATCTGATCAACATTCTGGCACACAGCATCATCTCGCCGAAAGACGAGGAGAGCCGCGGCCAGAATGAATATTTTTATAAGGCTGCCGAGGGTGTGGTGGCCTCGGTGCTTCTGCTGCTGGCGGAATTCCTGCCGCCGGACAAGGAACATCCCACGGAGCGGCGGCATCTGGTATCAGTGTTTATCCTGATCCAACAACTGCTGGCACCCTCCGGTATGCGGGGACAAAGCTATTTCAAACAACTGATGGATATGCTGCCCGCTCATCACAGAGCGCGGAATTTGGCTTCGTCCGCTTTGGAATCATCAGATCAGGCAACGGCTTCCGCCATGTCCACAGCACTGGCGCAGATGAATACGTTTATGGATATCGCATTGGAGCAGGTGATCTGCTTCGACAACAACATAGACGCGGAGAAATTTGCCAAAGAAAAGACCGCCCTCTTCCTTATACTTCCGGAAGAGGACAGGACGAAGAATTTTATGGCAGGACTTATGATACAGAATCTATCCAAAGAGCTGTTTGAGCTGGCGGAAAAAGGCAGCGGGCGCTTGCCCAACCGTGTCGTTTTTTATTGTGATGAGTTCGGAACCATGCCCGCCTTTGACGTGGAGGCACTGTTCAGTGCGGGCCGCTCCCGTGGTATCACGCTGGTGCCTATCATCCAATCGCTGGCGCAGCTCGACAAGAACTACGGTGACAAAGGCGCGGAGTCGATTGTTGACAACTGCCAGGATACGATTTTCGGAGGCTTTGCGCCCAACAGCCAGACGGCGGAGCAGCTCTCCAAATCGCTGGGCAGCCGCACGGTGCTGTCCGGCTCGGTCAGCCGCGGCAAGAACGATCCCAGCCAGAGCTTGCAGATGATAGAGCGTCCACTGATGACGCCGGACGAACTGAAATCCATTCCCAAGGGCAACTTCGTGGTAATGAAAACGGGGACACACCCTATGCAGACGAAGCTGCGGCTGTTTCTCGATTGGGGCATTACCTTCGATGCGGTCTATGCCACACCGGAACACGCCGCGCGGTCTGTGGCCTATGCCAGCCGCGCCGAGCTTCTGGACAGCATCGACCGTACTTATCCCAAAACGCAGCCTGTCTTAGCGCCCACCCCCGGCAAGCATGAAATGCGCCGCCAGCGCAGCGGACAGACCTACGAGGAGGGTACGCCATGAGTTACTTTGGGAGCATCTACGCCGACATGGAGCTGCCCCATCGCGCCAAGGCGGTCTATATGTATCTGAAAGATCGTTCCAATGCCGGAGATACCTGCTGGCCCAGTGTCCGCACCATTGCGGTGGATCTGAAGCTGTCCCGCCGCACCGTCCAGCGGGCGCTGACGGACTTGGAGCACCACGGCTTTTTAGAGCGCACCCACCGCCGTCGTCCCAACGGCAGCCTGACCAGCAGCCTGTATCGCATCAAATGAACGCAGAGAGAGCGCACCTCCCGCCAAGGGTGAGGTGCGCGCTAATGCTGACGCAAGGGTGGCGTCACCATGGCACACCTGGAAGGACTCACTCTATCGGAGGGAGTTAGGACAGAAGGAAGATCGTTAGACTAACAATCCGGGTGAACTATGTTCTCAAGCGTTTTATAATCCCAATATTGCAGCAACCTTGTGCATCGGATGTGTTATGCCAAGAAATAACTGTAAAAGCTCAAATTGCCGTGTATTCGCAGCGGTTTTTGAGAAAAACAAGTAGGGTGTGGCGTATTGCTCAAAAGCGGTAATTGCAGAATTAACATCGGCAAATGTGCAATAGAGCAGGTATTCTTTGTCATTTAGCTGTATTCATATTCATATCGGAGAGGTTAAGGCGGAAAAGAGGATATGGTGGGAAATTTGCAGTCGGATATTTTGCGTTGCACTTGGGGATGATGGATTGTCTTAATAATTGAAAAGGCTAATTAATGCCTGGCGAGACACAATAATTAGGAAAGGATAATTTTGAAAATGAAAAGAATGCGTGCATTTATTATGGCACTGATCATGCTTTTGCCTTGACTGTGCCCGCATTTGCTACACCACGATCTGATTCGGGGTATAGGACCGGAACGGTCAACAAAAATGGCGCCACCTATTCTGTTACAGTTTCTCTTGCTGCTGATTCAAGTCACGCGGTGTATACCACGTGCAACACAGAAGCTCGCGTTTCACGGACACACAATAAAATTACGGTAACATTCCGCACAGCGCATGATGGATATATTACGGCTACGGGCGGTGAAAAAACCACAGGTGAAGTGTATGGACCAACATCTTCGGCAAAAGTTGCATGTCCCTGTAATGCGGAAGATTTTGTTTCATATATGGGAATGTATGGATCCGTTACGCTATACGGTGATTCAACTGTTACGCTGACAGTCTCTGCCTAAAGCTATTGTCTCGCCAGGTATTTTTTAATTGGGAGGATATCATGAAGCGAACGCTCATTCTTCTTGTAAGCTTGCTGGCTTTGACCCTTTCCGCTTGCGGAAAAGATATCAGCACCGAGTCCACTGGACGAAGCGAAACGGCCTCATCGCCGACGGCGATGGGTTCCGCACTACAGGAAAATCTTCCCTTTGTCACGGTGGGGCTGGGCATTCGCTATTACCCGGATCCAACGAATGACGGCCTGTACTATGCTGACGGCAGGGCACTGGCCTATCTTGACCTGACCTCCGGCGGTATGGCAGTTCTCTGTCCGCAGATCGGATGCCGCCACAACAGCGGGAGCTGCCCTGCTTATCTGGACGATGCCTGTGGCATGGCGGTTTACGGTGGGACGGTATATACCATTCAGGAGGATGGCCGCGCCCTAAAGGTCGTTTGTTTTCAACCAGGGCAGATCGCCCGCAGCGAGGTGTGCCGCAGCATCGGCAGCGATAATACATATATGCAATACGGTGCGGCAAAGTTCAGCCACGGCAACATTCTGCTGACGGCGGTGGCGACTGACTTGGAGGACGAGCAGATGTATCATCTGTACCTTATTCGGGTAGGTAACGGTACGGTCACGGAGCTGACCAGCTGGCCCGACACCGAGAGTGCCCGTGTGCTGGGTGCCTCTGTCCATGCGGCTGTGGTGGAGTTTGATACCTATACCGGCCAACCGCCCCAGCGAAGCGCCTACAGTAGTGATGAGGACTATATCGCCGCGTGGGATACCTTCCGGCTGGAGAACGGTGTGACGGAGTTGCGGCTCTATGACCTGAACGACGGAACCTACCATGTGCTGGCGGACAGCAAGGCGGACGGCTATGCTTACTCGGTGGATCCTCACCTGGCTTATGATGGCAAACTGCTGTATCAACTTGGCGACGAGCTGTGGCTCTATGACTTGTCGGACGGCACTGCCTCCCTCCAGTTGAAGCAGACCAACGTGGTGAACTATTTCATTCTGGACAGCCGCATCTTTACCATTACCCGCAATGGCGAGGATGGCTACGCCTTCTATTGCACCGATATCGGCGGGAAAACGGTCCCCCTCAGTAACGATGGCTACACCGACTATTTGCGCTTTACGCCCACTTGGGAGACAGCTTCGTACTTCATTGGAATCTACGAGAGCAACAGCGGCTATTACCAAATCAGCAAGGCGGATTTCTATGCTGGGAACTATAAGTCAGCAGCGCTGCTGTCTACCTGGGAATGAGAGTTGGGGATGGAGCTACGATTTGAACACATCTACAAGCGCTACGGCAATCACTTAGCGCTGAACGACATTGACCTTTCACTGACGGAGGGTGTTTATGGCTTTTTAGGGGCGAATGGTGCCGGGAAAAGCACCCTGATGAACATCCTCACTGGCAATTTACAGCCCACCTTTGGTCGCATCTTGCTGGGTGGAGAGGACGTTTCTACCATGGGCAGCCACTTCCGCAGCCGCATTGGTTATTGCCCTCAACAGCAAACCCTTTACCCTTCTTTTACACCGTGGCAATTTCTGTCCTATATGTCCGCCCTCCATGGTATGGAGAAGCAGTATGCGGCAGGACGGATTATGACTCTGCTTGATATGCTGTCGCTGTCGGATGTGCAGAACCGCCCCATCCGTGCGCTGTCCGGCGGCATGAAACAGCGCATACTGCTGGCACAGGCACTGCTGCACGACCCTGACATTCTAGTGCTGGACGAGCCCACTGCGGGGTTGGATCCCCAGCAGCGTATCGCCGTGCGTAATCTGATTGGCGAGATGGCATTGCACAAGACGGTGCTGATTTCCACTCATGTGGTGCAGGATGTAGAGTATATTTCCCGGGAGCTGGTACTGCTACGGCAGGGCACTGTGCTGCGGCGGGGTACGGCGGGTCAACTGACCCAAGAGCTGTACGGCGTGGTATGGGAGGTGGAAGCTACGGCAGAGACATTGGACGCATGGGCCCGGACGTGTACCGTCTGCGGTATCAACCGTGAGGAAACGCGCCTGCGGGTACGGCTGCTGCACGATGGTGCGCCTGTACCGGAGGCGGTGGCAGTTCGACCCACGTTGGAAGATGTATACCTGCACTTTTTTAAAGGGGAGCAGGCGCTATGAGGTATGAATGGAGAAAAATCGTCACGCAACGGCAGTTGTGCGCTCTTTTGCTGCTGGTGGTCATGTGCAATGCTATGTTCTTTTACCGATACTGTACCCGAAGCACCAAAGGCTATACCATGCGGCAGGTACAGGAGAAATATGCCTACGCCGACACGCTAGAAAATGAACTGAACGGATTGGAGACACAGCTGCGGAACGGGGCGGTGCTAGAGTCTGCGGACTACGTCACCGGTAATTTCTATAGTGAACTGCAGTTGGATCGTCATGTGCTGGAACGGCTGACAGAGAGTCGTGAATACGAGTCGTACCGTGCCAGCCTGGTGGCTGATGCACAGGTGAAGCTGAAGCTGGGGCTGCTGGGAGATGGAGACGGTTTCTCCGCCAAAGCCGTGTATCGGAGTATGGTAGCCTATGAGTGCCTGGCAGGAACGGTACCGGAGACATCCTTCTCCGGCGGCACGGAGCTGTTTACATCTTTCTTGCTGACGGACGGCCTGTGGTTGATCTTTGCGCTGATTCCCGGCCTGTGGCTGCTAACGGGAGAGCGCGCCAGTGGCCTTCTGGCGCTGGCCCAAGTCACAAAGCACGGCCGTTGCAGATTGTATCTCTGGAAGTTCGGGGCAATGCTGACGGTGCTGACGGAGGGATTTGTGCTGCTGTACGGCAGTAACGCATTGATTGTAACCAATCTGTTCGGTGTGGAGAATATGGCAAAACCTCTGCAATCGGTCTATGGCTTCCGGGGCTGCGGCTATTCCCTGATATTGGGCGATTTTCTGGCACTGTTTCTGCTGCTGAAATATCTGTGGGCACTGTGCTGCGGCACCATAATCTTCGCCCTGTGCAGCGGCTGCCGCAAGACTGCTGTTCCCATCTGCGGAATCGTATGCCTTGCCGGTACTGCTGCCATGCTGGACGGCAGTACGTCTATGTGGCTGGGAACATGCAGTCTACTCCGCCTTTCACAGGTGCAGGAGTTTTTTCAGGGACAAATCTATCTTGATCTGCTGGGAATTCCCGTGTCACAATTGGCGGCAGCGGTCGTCCTCCTGTCCGTTGGCACGGTGGCATCCTACTGCATGGGACTGTGTTGCTTCTGCCGCAGGTCGAAGGGCAGCGCACAGAGAAAGCGGTACACCCTGCTACGACCACAGCAGCGCACTCCCCACGCCTTTGCGTGGTATGAAGGGTATAAGCTGCTGATTGCCTCTGGCGGCGGTCTGCTGCTGGCACTGCTGCTGACGGCGGCACTGGCCATGACCTGTGTAGGCGGCGGCGCTCAGGCTCTGTATGAACAGCGCTATCGCGCCTATTCCGAAGTGCTGGCCGGCGTACCCACGGCAGAGAAGGCGGCGTTTCTGGCTGACGAAAGCCAACGCTTTGCCGCGATGCAGGAAAAGCTTGCTGCAGCCTATCAGCAGTACGGTAAGTCAGCAGATACGAATCCTGCTGTCCGACAGCTGGCGACGGAGTTGGAGGCGCAAGAGGCATTTGAGCAGGCACGATGTCAGTATGAAGCCCTTGCGCAGGGACAGAGTTATCTCTATCAAACGCCCTATCGTACACTGTTCGGTGCTGATGGTCGGCGGATGGCGTATGTACAGATGGTGCTTTACTGTCTGACGCTGACACTGGTGTTTTCCCGCTATTTCATCATGGAAACAGAGAGTGGCGTTTCGGTGCTGCATGTTGCCGCAAGAGCGAACCACACCGTCCAAAGGCAAAAGCTTGCATGGGCAGGGGTGTTTCTGCCACCCGCCGCTGCAGCAGCGTTGCTGCCCCGACTGGTTAGCGTTATGGCGGTGTACGGCACTCTTGATCTAACGGCACAGGCAAACAGCGTGGACGTGCTGCCCGCGCTAGGCGACGTGTGGAGCGTGGGTGGTTGCCTAATGGCCTGTGCTGTGGCATTTCTGCTGGCCGGCGGTTCTACGTTGCTGGTGTCCATGCTGACGGCCAGACGGACAGGCAACGCTGTCATAACCCTGTCACTGCCGCTGTTGGTCGTCCTGCCCACCGCATGGGTGGTAGGCAGAATGGTATAGGGGAAGTTGACTGCTCATGGGAAGAATATGGGAAAATGAGACAATCTCCCAAACGACTCTGAAGTCTGCTCTTGGAAAGACGCTGTATTACTTGTTGAAGCAGTGACCATGTCTGATACGTTATCTGAAAGATAGCAGGTTGGAACTGAGCAATAACCGTGCAGAGCGCGGCATAAAACCTTTTGTGATGGGCCGGAAAACTGGCTCATTGCCGACGTTCCGGCAGGCAATCAATCCAGCGCGGTGATCTACAGCTAACCGCAAAGTAGAATAAACTCGACCCGCACAAAGACCTGCTTCGGGTTTTGCGGAGCGCACCGCTGCTGAGCCAGGTTGATGAGTTCTGAGCTGAAAAGTTCTTGCCAGCCAACGCACCACAAGAACGCTATGTCCTTCGATAATGATTAATCTCCACCGCAGCGCATTCGCGCTAAGGTGGAGATTTTAGACGCTGTTAGAATTGACGTTTACGAATGTGCTATCCCACTGAGGTCTCCATAAGGCCAAATGCCTTTTTGCGTGCCCTTGTCAGCAACATGCGGACACTGTCGGGCTTGATCTCCAAACTCTCTGCAATCTCGGCGTCTGTTTTTTCCAGTATGTATCGTGCTTCTAAAACATATCTGCTTCGAGGATCGAGTGTGTTCCAGATCTCTCTCATCCGGCGCAAGTCATCTTTGCGAATAATATCGACTTCCAAACTATGGGCAGTATGGTCTCCGGTGTTAGCGTCCCAGTCTTCGTCTATGCTAAATGCCGGGTGGCGGGACTTATATCTCAGGGCATTATACGCATTATGTCTGCATGATGTGACGATGTAGTTAGCTAAGTGCTTTTCATCGAGCGTCCTAAGCTTCTCTATTTTGTCAATAAGCTTCTCGATAGTTGCTTGAACAACATCCTCGGCGACCCAGTGGTTTTTCACAATCTTTTCAATCGTGCTATACATTAGCCACTGGTATTGAGCAAATACTTCAGCCATGAATTCTCTATCACTCTCGTCTTCTATGACTAAAATACATATAGGAAGCATATCGGTTAATTTTCTCCTCTTTTTAAGGTTTCGAGTAGCGTGGCTGTCTTCATGTCATCAAGCACATGCAGCAACGCTCTTTGTCTATCAGGAGTTAAGCGACGGATATCAGTAAGTACCTGACTCCACGTTCGTCCGTTCATCATCTTTTGCTCCATAATTACTGGTGACAGATCGCATGTGGAGAGGCCAAGCAGATAGTCTGTTGTTACTTCAAAATAGTTCGCCAACTGTATAAGTTTTACGACATCTGGATAATGGACGTTGTTCTCGTAATTGGATATGGTACCCGACGTTACAAATAGTATGTGGGCCAGTTCATCCTGCGTCAACTTCTTATCGCGCCGCAGTTCTGAAAGCAAATCTCCAAATTTTGCCATACGCCATTCTCCCTATATTTGATAGGTACATTATATTATGGCAATAGAGAAAACCGCTAAAACAGCAAATTTACAATAGTTTATTTTTGAGTTTTCTGAATATATTATTTTGAACATATATTTTGACATAGCACAGATAACAAAGATTCAAAGAAGGCTTTGGGCAAGTTGCAAATCAAAAATTTAAATGTCTTTTACATTGGCCCCAGTCACAAATTTGGAATCAATAAGAGTTAGAGAGGAATTACATGCTATGAAAGGTACACATCCAACTCGGCTACTTTCCCTTCTTTTGGCACTAATTTTTTGTATTTATCTAGTTCCAACAGAAGCTTTAGCGATTGAAGCTAAGAAGAGCATACTTGAGACAGAACGCACATATGCACGGGACTACGATTCTGTAGAATCACCGGATATCGTGTCCGAGATCGCATCCAGCCGCGATGAATATCAAAAAGAATATCTTCTGTCCAACGGACAGCATAAGAGAATTACGTCTGGTACAGCATCGCAAAACGACGAAAGCCGCATCTTAAGGCAATTAAGATGCGGCTTTCGCTACGGAGGAGAGTATTCTTCAATTTTCAATTATTACCATCGGTTAACAAGGGCAAACACGCCTGCCAGCGCGTCTTTCCGTCGCTTTTTGTCCTTTTCGCCTTGGCGGGCGCTCGCCCGCCTGCGTCTCAAAAGCCAAAAATCGCTCGAATATCCATCGCTGGCAGATGCGGACAGTTTTGCCGGAGCAGAAATGCGTCCAGACAAGGAAAGGCCCGTAGAGAATACTGCCGTATTGTCAAGGGACTTGACGCCGTATGGGCGTATTTCTGCCCGTCAAAACCGTGTCTGCCCTTGTCAACCGATGGTAATGTTTCTTCTTTGTTACCCGCAGGTTTTTTGCTTGTTAGCCGACACCAGTATGGTGCCAGATTCTAAGCTAAACTCATCTGTTCTTTTGTTGCAAGAGTTGCATACGGGTACAATGTACTCGCTTGTGTCGGAGCTGCTGGGATTGTAAATGTGGGCTCCCAGTGTAGCCGTGTTGCTGCAGCCGCTGACCGAACACTCATCCGGCCAAGTTTTACCACTGAAATTGATCCAGTGTTGCTTCCATGACCCACACTTGCAAAATCGCTCGCCAGTACCACCCTTATTTTTCCATCCATCAATTAGATACATATAATATCTCCTCTCTTTTACTCTCTTCCGCATACCTTGTGGAAATAAACACCGCTAAGGGTATTCTGCAACGCGAAAATACGGTTTCTGCAGTCAGAGCTGCATGGCCGATAGGATTTCGCGGACTATTGAAAAGCAAATAACACACCTACAAAAGTTTAAATTGTAGAGATTTAGTTGTTAAATTGACGCAAAACTATAGTCGTGCTAATATTGAATGCGAGTTTCGCTTTATATGCAGTGGGCAATGCGCGGATGGTATAGTTGCATTTTCTAACGAGAGCTGTTTACTATAAAATATGGATAAAAGAGAGGGAATTAGATGTTACCCATTATCATTTCTACGCTGGAGGATACGCAAGAGCGTGAGTTTATGGCTCGCCTGTACGAAGAATATGAGCGCCTATTTTTCAGCACAGCATTAAAATATGCACCCACACATCACGATGCGGAAGAAATCGTCCAGGACAGCCTTGTAAATCTAATCAAAAAAGTAACAACGCTCAAACAACTGGAGCGTTGCACTCTAGTTGCGTACATTGTCTCTACTGTCAGAAACACCGCCATCAATCATCTGCGCAAAGCGGGCAGAATAAAGCTTGCAGAAACAGATATTGACGATCAGTCCGAGACGATCGATCCGCAGTTATCACTGGATGACCTGCTGATCTTGCGGGAACGTCAGCAGAAGCTCGCGGCAACATGGTTGAACGTACCGGAGGATGACCGGATGCTGTTGGAGGGGAAATATCTGCTGGGACTGTCGGACGGTGAGTTGGCGGAGTTGGCAGGGTGCAAGTCTAACAGTGTTCGTATGAAGCTGACGCGGGCTCGCAGGAATGCGCTGAAGGTCATGTTAGATAAGGAGGTCGAGTGGATATGACAAGACGAGAAATGCTCATGGATCGATACGAAGATGCGCTGTTTGCACTGCTCATGAATGAAGTGGCCGAAGCAGAAGGAAGAAAGGCTCTGGAAGAAAATCAACGGCTCTGTGACAGCGGCGAGATGGTCATTCCCGAAGAAGTACACCGGCGGTGTCTGAGAACTATTGCGCGAAAAACAGCCCAGAAGGATGTGCGGCGATTTGGCCGTGCGCTTTCCAAGGCGGCGCCCAAGGTGGCCATCATAGCGCTTGTCGGAATGCTACTCTTTACGACTGCGTTTGCGACATCAGAGGATTTCCGTGTAAGAACGTTGAATTTCATCATAGAGATGTTCGATGATCGGGCAGAAATCCGGCTGCAACCAGAACAGATCGATCCAGCCCATCAGGCGCATACTGTGCCGCAGTTCTCTGTTGGCTGGCTGCCAGAGGGATTTGCGCTGATAGATGCGGGCGAAAATCAATCGACTGTCTGGGCGAATTATAAAAATGATGAGACAGGCGCTTCTATCAGTATTTTTGGGAATGATTTGACCGCTGGTGGTGTTAGTGTTGATACAGAAGATACGCAGGCCCTTTCCGTGCAGCTTCATGGAGGAAATGCGCTGCTGATCGAAAAAAGCAATATCATCCAAGTCAGATGGCAATACAGCGAAAAAAGTGCATAGTTGTTTTCAGCTATAGGAAAAAATATGAATCGTGATACCCTGTTGAAGGTAGCCGAAAGCACGACAATAAAGTAAATATTCATGGTTGCACGAAGCGCGGTACGGTGTTTACTTGATGCTGTAGAAAGCAATAAACATTATACTTTAGGAGGATCACATGAAAAAGTCTATTTGCCGTGCTTTCGCTATTGCCTTTGCTGTGAGTATTATGCTTACAACCGTTATTCCCGCTTCTGCCGCGCAGCCGCCTGTGATCATGCCCGCGTATGTGGGTATTACTGATCTCTTTTCCGGACTAACTATTTCTTCAAACGGCAAGGCTTCCTGCAAAGCCACTACATACAATAATGGGACTCATGATGTGACATTGACTATTGCATTAAAACAGGACGGAAGTACGATCAAGAGTTGGAATGTTGTGACAACGGATGGGTTTAACAGCGTCGAAAAGAATTACTTCGTTACGTCGGGGCATAGTTATCAAGTCGTGGTAACGGCCACTATATCTGCATCTGGATCTTATATCAACAGTTATAATGCTTACAGCACAACTGTAAAATACTAATCTCATAAAAAAGGCTGTGCGGCCACTCAGGGGCAATGTGGATTAAGTATGCCACCTGAAAAATTGCACTTTTATAAGGCTTAACATAAATGATAACAGCAAGGGTGATGTATTGCACACGTCGCCCTTGCTGTTATCATTTATATTTCCGTTGCCAATACCAAGTGCTCTGTGCCTGATGCGCTTTTTAGCACAGCCAGCAAAAAGTGACTCAGCAATTCTTATATATTTCTGCCGCGCTCCGCCCGTTTCTGTCATTTGTTCCTTTCCACAAATGACAGAAACGGAGGTATCAAATGGGCTTTGATCAAAAGGCGCTTGGACAACGGGTCAAACATCTTCGTAGAGAGAAAAATCTGACACTGGAGCAGATGTCATCAACGTTGAATATCAGTATCGACCATCTCAGCAGGATCGAACTCGGTAAACGGATAATGTACAATAAGTTGCGCAAATTGAAAAGAGCAAAAAAGAAGACATAGCTTGCAGGCTCTGGTAGAATGAAGTTACCACACAAACATTCTGAAAGGAGACAGCAAACTATGTCCGAGAAAATTGTACAGCTTAATGAGGAAATTATCAAGGGGCAAATCAAGGAATTGGTTCGCGGCAGCGTGGAAGAAACCCTGAACGAGCTGCTGGAGAAGGAGGCAGAGTCGCTGACGCAGGCGGCGCGCTACGAGCGCAGCGAGGTCCGTCAGGGCTACCGCAGCGGCCACTATGACCGCAACCTTACCACGACCTCCGGCGGCGTTACGCTCCATATGCCGCGGCTCAAGGGAGTATCTTTCGAAACTGCCATCATTGAGCGGTATCGCCGCCGGGAGAGCAGCGTGGAGGAAGCCCTCATCGAGATGTACCTGGCAGGCGTTTCCGTGCGCCGTGTGGAGGACATCACGGAGGCACTGTGGGGCAGCAAGGTCTCGCCCGCCACCATCAGCGAGCTGAACAAGAAAGCCTACGTCCACATCGAGGACTGGCGGAACCGCCCCTTGCAGGGCGGGCGCTATCCATACGTCTACGTGGACGGCATCTACCTGCGCCGCAACTGGGGCGGAGAGTACGAAAATGTTGCTGTTTTGGTGGCGATCGCCGTGAACGAGGACGGTTTTCGCGAGGTTTTGGGTGCCGCCGAAGGCATGAAGGAGGACAAGGCCAGCTGGGTCAGCTTCTTCCAGTGGCTCCGCGGACGCGGCTTGGATGGTGTGAAGCTCATCGTCGGCGACAAGTGCATGGGGATGCTGGAGGCTGTGGGCGAGGTGTTCCCGGACGCCAAATACCAGCGCTGCACGGTGCATTTCTACCGCAATGTTTTCTCCGTTGTGCCCAAATCCAAGGTCAAAATTGTGGCAAAAATGCTCAAGGCGATCCACGCCCAGGAGAGCAAAAAAGCGTCCCGTGAGAAGGCGAAAGCCGTGGTCGCCGAGCTGCGCGCCATGAAGCTGAAGAAGGCCGTCAAAAAGGTCGAGGACGGCATTGAGGAAACGCTGACCTACTGCGATTTTCCCAGCGAGCATTGGACGCGCATCCGCACCAACAACGTGATCGAGCGGCTGAACCGGGAGATCCGCCGCAGAACCCGCGTGGTGGGAACGTTCCCTGACGGCAACTCCGCCCTAATGCTGGTTTGCGCCCGGCTCCGCCATGTGGCGGGCACCCAGTGGGGCTGCAAGAAATACATGAACATGAAGCATTTAGAGGAGGCCATGGACGACGCCCCTATTGCCGGCTGACTTCATTCAGCCGGAGCCTGCAAATAAATTTGCGCATAAATCTTGACGGCACCGGTAAACGCGGCGTATCCATTGACTTACTCCTTGATATGGCGGAGCTGCTGGATGTCACTGTTGATTTTTTGGTAAGAGGAACTGATAGAACGGCTCAATCCACCCAACAATTGATTTCGCAGATCCGTGAATTGCTGGATCACTTCTGCGCAACATAATAAATTCGACCTACAAGGTCTAATGATTCGACCTACCCCGCTATAAAAATTTCCTCAATATCAAGGTACACTACAATCAAGCCAGTCCTTTTGGCTCCTGTACCTTGAAAAACGCCACACGGTCATATCCGGCAACTGGATTACATCAGCAGATGAGCCTCCGTAAGAAAGAGGACAGCGATGCGGAGAACGCGCCATGACCACCTGCACGGGAAGCTCCCGTGTCAATGCAGGTCCCAAATCGGAAGGTGCCCAGCGATACCCGTTCATCCAAAAGCAGCCGCGGCAGGCTGCCTCGCCATGACCTCATCTGCCTACAATGGTACTTCTGCATAGCGACAGATACAAGCAATCGGTGCAGCTCGGAGAGATCCTCGGAGGGGTGAGATTCCCATGTGCGGTGCCCGCCGCAGACCAGTTGTCCGCCCAGCAGTCCGGGAAGTAGTGTCAAATAGGACTGGACAAACGACAGAAACGGCGTGGGCCGTTCCGGGAAACCGGGGCGGCCCTGCCACGACCTTTACCTGATGGCAGAAACGCGGGTGCTGCATTTTCTCTCCCCCTCACATACCTACTACCTATACCCCCATCACCCCTTTCCGCAGCGCCCGTGTTTGTGCCATCAGATATCAATACAATCGTAAGAGGAGGGATACTCATTAAAATTTCCGAAATCTCTTATACCATTGGCGATGACGGACGCCTTGTGATCCCGGCGGATGACTTGACCGAAATGGGGTTGACTGCCGGGCAAGACGTGCTTGTGGCGTATATCACCGATGATGACCTCGCAAACCGATACCATGAGTTCACAGTTTCAGCGGTATCTCTTTCTGAATTGGATACCACCCAGCAGATTGCCATACCGCAGCAGTTGCTGGAACAAGCAGGCATCGACTCGAACGCAGAGGTGCAGATCGCCTGCATTGACGGAGCTATCATCATTACAGGGGATACACCCCTAACCGAAGATGAATTGAGTGAGGTCATTGGCCGTCTACGGGCGGTCAATGACCTCACTGAACATTTCCCCGATGAATCGGATAGTGAAGAAGGAGGGACAAGCTATGGCAGCTTCTGAAAACATGATAGCACTGGAGATAAATGGACTCCATGTGCATCTCACTTTCGCGCCTTTTCCTGCTGATGATACCGTGGTCGCCGTCCGAGCAATTTTGAAGAACAGCTACGTTCGGACGCTCCAGACGTAAGGAGGAGTGACCTTGGGCAAAAGAGTTTGCTGCCTGTACCGTGTTTCCACGCTGAAGCAGGTCGAAAAAGACGACATCCCCATGCAGAAACAGCGGTGCCATGAGTTTGCCGCACAGATGGGCTGGGACATTGTTCGGGAGTTTTCCGAAAAAGGCGTCTCCGGCTTCAAGGTCTCCGCCAAGCAGCGCGACGCTATACAGGAGATTCAGCGCGAAGCTGCGCTGAACACCTTTGACATTCTCCTTGTATTCATGTTTGACCGCCTTGGCCGGCGCGATGACGAAACGCCCTTCATCGTGGAATGGTTCGTCAACAACGGCATCGAGGTTTGGAGCGCCGAGGAAGGCCAGCAGCGGTTTGACAACCATGTGGACAAGTTGCTGAACTACATCCGTTACTGGCAGGCGTCCGGCGAAAGTATCAAGACCTCCATTCGTACCAAGACGCGGCTTGGGCAGATCGTCATGGAGGGTCGATTCCGCGGCGGTTACGCGCCCTATGGCTATCAGCTGGTGAAGAAGGGACGCATGGGCAAAAAGAACCGGGAACTATTTGACATTGAGGTAAACCCTATGGAAGCCGCCGCTGTCCGGCGCATTTTCGAGCTGGCGGATCAGTACGGCTATGGTGGGAGGAAAACCTCTACCACACTCAAGGAGGAGGGCTTCATCAACCTCCGCACCGGTGAGCCATTCCATTACTCCACCATCCAGAACATCCTCATCAATATCGCTTACACCGGCGTACTCCGAAGCGGAGAGAGCATCTCTGAGATATTTCCAGAATTGCAGATCATCACACCGGAGCAATTCCAGCGGGTACAGAAGGGCCGAGAGCAGCGCTCTGCGGACTATCTTGCCAAGTGTGCCGCTGCCTACGGAACAGAGACAATTATGCTGAAGGATGGCAGCGAGGCAGAGGTTTCCCGTCCATTTCGCAGCTACCCCCGAATGAATACTGGCAGCGCTCTGCTGTCCGGCAATGTGTATTGCGGTCACTGCGGTGGCCGCATTTTTGCGTCAACAGCACGGAAGACTCATCACCCCACCGATGGCAGTAATGGGCGTGTGGCCATCTACAAATGCTACAACCGAACCCAGCACAAAGGAAACTGCGGTGGCCCTACCACCTATCGTGCTGAAAAGGTGGATGCCGTTGTCAGCAAGCTCATCCGGGATATTCTGCAAAAGGCTGGAGCTGTCAGCGAGTACGACATTGTCCAGAATCAGATCGGTGCAACGGCGTCTGATCTGCAGCAACAGATCCGCCAAGCCAAGCTGGAGCTTTCCAAGAAGCACATTGAGCAGGGCCGCTGGGAGGGCTTGATGCTGGACTCGCTGGACGGAAAATGTCCCTTCACCCCTGAGCAGGTCAAAAGCCGACTGGACTCCGTAAAGGAGGCCATGATATCACTGGCTGCCAGCATCGAATTGCTGGAAGCTCGGTTGGCTGACAGCGACAGGCTCACACAGGAGCTGAAGGAGCAGCACCAGCAGCTCCTGTCTTGGGCCGAAATGTTTGATTCCGCCTCCATCGCAGAGCGTAAGCTCATCGTCTCTCACCTCATCAAAGCCGTGACCCTGACCCGCGGCTACGGCATCCAAATCGATTTCAATATCTCCGAGGCGCAGTATTTGAATGGGATGGAGCTATAAATTTTTCTGCGGTTGCATATTTTTGTGCAACGAATGTCAGTTATTGACGCTATGGTATAAGACGTCTGCAGAATGCACAAATACCACATTGTAAATCACGATACTTTGTAGTATAATTAATTTACAAAACAAACGACTGTGGGGTGTGCTGCTTGCCGAAGAGTATTGATGGGTTAATGCGTTATCTGCGTGATAGAAAAGGTATTTCTATATTCGGAAGTACTCAAAAACGCAAGCTGCGGAATATTGGATACTATCACGGATATAAAGGTTTTCGTTTTATTGGAAAATCTACCAACACTATTCCGTACACTGACTTTAAAGAGCTGTTAGCTATATATGGGTTTGATATGCGGCTCAAGTCTATTTTATATCCACAGCTGATGTTTGTTGAAACTGCACTCAAGAATTATGTATTAGAAGAAATTTTGACTGAAGGGAATAGCGATAATTTCAATTATATTTACACGAAATTACTGACGGATTATACGCGCTTCCCGGCTGGGAGCAGTAAGCAAAAAGATGCGCTAAAACTTCGTTTATCCCTTCGGGATCATGTATATTCATGCTTGACAAGGGAGTATGGAAATAAAAAAGAAGTTGTGCAACACTTCTATCACAAGGATATGAGCGTACCAATTTGGGCCATATTTGAGGTCTTAACTTTGGGAGAATTCGGCACATTTTTCTCTTGCTTAAAATACTCTGTGCGTCGTGCGGTTTCGCAACAACTGGGATTATATCAGCCCGCAGATTCAGATGCGTTTTTAACAAAGAAAATAATTTTTGCAATTAAAGAATTAAGAAACGCCGTTGCACACAATGATGTTATATTTGATACTCGGTTTGCACGGTCAAAGATAGACGGATCACTCTCCACTTGTCTAGAAATCCAAACCGGTATTCGTAGCATTACATTTAAGAGTATTACAGACTATATAATACTTGTAGCATACTTGTTGAAATGCTTTGGCGTACCAAAGAGCGATATCAAGCATTTTATTGCAGAATTCCAAGATGCAATAGAATCTCTTCGCAAACAAATACCAATAAATCTCTTTGCCAAAATTGTACTAACCGATACGCGAACTAAGTTACAGAGTTTACAAAAATATGTGTGATCCTGTGATGTCAATATGGTAACAATAGGAGGCAAAAAAAACTTGCATATTGTAGCACTATCGTGTATAATCTAAATAGGAATAGCGGTGTATCTCTTCGGAGTGCACTTGGGGAGGTCGGATGCGTCCGACCTCCTCTTTCCATTTTACAGATCCTTTATGTATCTTGTTTTCGTTACCCTCAAACCTTTAATTCTGGCGGATGGTCGAAACCGGGCAATACCAAGAGACTGTTAGGGGGCCGAAACCATGTAAGCGTCACTTTTGACGCTTACATGGTTTCGGCCCCTTTTCATTTAAGCATAGCCAATGAGAGAGCTTTTGCGGATTATAATTAGGGTTTTATAAATAAGATTTAGGTTTAGTTTTCCCTTTCTTCGTCTGCAGTAGCTCCCTGGTTTTCCGAGCGCCCGCGTATGTATCCCGCCCGAAACGCATTCTTTTGAATAATTTCAATTAAAGTAGCCCAATAAACATAATTATCTTCCTTGGAGAGATTCTCACTTAGTCGACATATCTGTGAGGTTTCTTCGGTTCTCTGCGTGAAATGGCGATTAAGCATATGTATCGCTTCTTTTATCCGCGGTTGAAGTTGAGTAACACGATGCGAAAAATCATCATTTTCCATTTGAAGCAAATCGATTGCCTGATAATAAGGAAGTGTTGGAACATCTTCGTTCAGCATTTTGAGAATAACTGCACACTCATCTGTTTTTTGAGGGGATGTTGGAGAACAGAAAACGGTACTCCAGAGTTTTTCATAAAATGTATCCTTAGAATCATTGAACTTTGCGAGCAGATTGACAGTTTTAATCAAATAATCTTTATACTGTTGAATTATTCCTTGCTCAACTTGCTGTGAAACCTTTTCTGACGCGCCGTCATTCGTTCCAATGGCACCAGAAAACTCAAAAATTAACGGCAGCAGAACAGATGGGGTTTCATTGTTATGTAAGAACTCTTCATAAATTACATAATATATGTCTAGCGAATTGCCTTTTGCTTCTTGCATGATTTTCAAAAGTCTATCTTGCTTTTCTGTACTGTATGATTTCATAGCGCACTCACTTTCTCATTTTGAAACAAGTTCTCTGACAAATTAAAATCAAGTTTTGCAATCGTAATACGTTCACTCCATGTTCCAAATAATGATGCCTCGGCATTTTTGGTTTCTTTCATAGTTTCTTTAATGTCAAATTTTGTAATTGTGCGTTGCTCTTGATCACAGATGTAAATTGGACTTCCTGGGTTAATAATTATACCAAGATCTTCTGGAAGTTCCTCCCGCACTTTTTTTACAACGTTTTCCCTAGTGGCTGGGTTTTCCAAAAGGGATCGAAGGGTCCTTACCGTTTCATCAATTCCATCCTGTTGTGGGTTTCTACTATGTAAAGCGGTGTCATGCTCAACAATTGTTGTATCAGCGGACTCTCTTAAATACGGCATAAGAGTATTTAGTGTTACCTCAAGCCCCGACAGTTGTTTGCTCTTTTTACGTAATGTAGCACCATAGTGAATGCCTTCTTCCGTTAAAGAATAGATTTTATATTTTCCGTAGGGACTCACTTGCACTAAATTTGTTTTTCGGACTTTTTTTAGTACTTCCGACAATGTAGATGCCTGTAATTTTAATGCTTCACTTAGTTCTGTTTGGGACATAGTTCCGTGGGTTTCTAGTGTAAGTATAACTTCATTTAGATGCTTAGTTCCAAATAGTTTTGTACGCTCTATTGCCGCTTGATCTTGATCGCTAGCAAATTGGAGCTTGTCCAATGCTTCAAGATGTCCCATGAGTTTGCCAGCCGAAAACAAGGCATTCTTTTCTAATGCCTCTTGTATACTACGTGCAAAATAGGACAGCACCACAGTACCAAAACGCACACTTTTCTCCAACGCCTGCCGCTCCGAGCGTCGGCAAAGAGATATTAGCAAATGAGTGTTCTTTTCTGATACTTGAATTATATCCTCATACCTGCCATCACGATAAAGCTCCTCAAAATCAAGTTCTGGAGATACCCATGTCGTTTTCCCTATATTTGTCTGCATAACAATATACCTCTCATAAGTAAATTTATCAGTTGTTGTTTAGTTTAATCACCCTCCTTTTTAATTGATACCGAAACTTGTGTATAGCTTACACCTAAACTCATGTCTGATTTTGTCAGGAATTAATGGTGGATATGAAAAACCGTCGGGGCTTGAGGGGAATCTGGCTTTTCTAGTAAGATCCTCGTCGGAATATTCACCATGAAAAAACAGGTTTTACATTCACCACAGTGAAAAGCACATTCGCTTACGCTTCCCAACCGAGTTTGTTCGTCAATTCCTGCATAACTGCAGCCTCCAATAATTCGGGTTGCAGTCTGTCCGCCTTTATGAGGAACCGCACCACAACAGTTTCCCCAAACCACTGATGTTCCGTAAGGCTTTAATGCGGAAAGTGCGCTTACAAAGTCTTGCTCACCAAGCGAATATGATGGAACCAAAATAAGTGTGGCACCTAACTGACTACACAAGAACTCGCTAACATATGGCTTCATCCCTAACAGGAATTCTGCACAAATCACGATTGCGATACGCTGCTGATTTTTCATATGAATCATCAACACATCCGTTTTTGCCGGAGGCCAATCCAAGGCTTCCATGCAGCCATTCCGCTCATCGACATAAGGGAAACGCTTGAACTGTATTCCGAGATGTCGCCCTGTTTCGTCAAATATCAAAAGGCTGTTTGATCTGTTTTTCCAATAAGTAGGCATGATTGTTAGTCTGGGGACTTTCCAACCGTTTAGTGTTGCTTGCGTTAGTAAAGGTTTTAAAAACTGGCTTCCATTATGTTCGACACAAACCATTTTATCTGTGGCAAGCATCTCCGGTGCAAAGAATATGTCTGGCGATTTTTCGCAGGATGCTAACCAACTGTTCGTGAAACATTCTTCAACGTACTCCGGGTCGGTAATCCCCTCCACGGAGACACCTTGAAAGGGGATTCCATCTGCACCTTTATATAAGCATTTATTTGTGTTCAGAAGATCGGCTCTATCCGTTAAGGGGGAAAATACGATTCGTGTTTCCTCGGGAAGGAGAATTCCTTCTTCGTGAAGGGGGCGCTCCGGCAAAATGATATGTTGAACAGTGGGAGTATTTTTCACCCATGGATAGTAACTGACATTCTCGAGCTTATCGTTGATTCCATAAAGAGCATCTCGTGATGTTAATGCTCGTTCTACTGTGTGTGAATCTGCGCTGACTTGAGCCATACTGACAGGAAATTTAGGGGCTATACAGACCCCAGTTTCCTCCCAATTGTCATTTAAAGTAGTAACGACCACGGGATGCTTGTCGCTTTGGATCGGCACCAGACTGTGCAGGCAAAGTCGGCCACTTTCCCACACATTAGGAACATCGGCATAACAAATCTGTTGATCCATGCATAGGCAGATTGCTGCTGCATAGGATAGTTGTTGTGCTGGAGGAGCCTCAATCATTGTAGATAGTAATTCTTGAATTACATTTAGCAGAACTGTTAGGTCTTGCTTTCTTACTTCATCAAACTGGCTCTTGACATAATCATTTATACCTGAATTCTCTGCTGTGGCTTTTGATAAAATCAACTGTACGCCGGATACGGAACACAGTATTTGAAAAGCCTTGGCCATTAGATTTATATAGCGTTGAGCAACAGTACACTGATTCATTTATATCACCTTCTTTTTCGACATAAGCATAACATGATCAACGATCAAAGTCAACAATCACTTCAATTTCGGTTCAATTTCAGGGGGCTGTATAAATTTTTAAGTTAACACTGATGCAAAACAGAGACTTGGTAGGCATGGAGCGTTTTTTGTGCTTGCACGACAAACTCCTTAAAAACCCTACGGATACAAAAATACCAAGGAGCCGAAACTATGTTCGCGTCACTTCTGACGTGCACACGGTTTCGGCCCCTTTTCTTATTCTGTTCAGTGTGTCTGTTGGGTGTGGCCCACCTCGTAAAACCCCTTCGTGGCAACGCCGGCTTCCCAATTTCTTTTCCCGCTTTCCACATTGTTTGGAGCTGTTTTAGCCAAAAATTTTCAAACTGACTATACGCGTTCCGTAACATATCTAAGAAGGATGGTGAGCGTAAAGGAGGTATGTGTTTTATGTCAGAATAATCGCCAACTTGTGGGAAGCCACATCGTGCCACTACTGGTCTATAAAAGAATTCGCAGCGTGCCCAACTCTCGCTTTCGCAGCATTGATAACATCGCGACAGTACTACCTGTAGTAGCCGAATGTGGTTACGCTACATTTCTGGCCTTAAGCGTGGACACACTACAATAATTGCTGCGCTTTTGACAAGGAAAATAATCGACACATGTATTTTCTTGAACAAAGCACGCGGAGGGTGTTGAATCGCTTGTATAACATTTTCCGGATAAACTGACACTGAATTCAATAAAACGGTGCAAAAATTCAACGAATCAAATGCGTTCGGATGCAATATGTCAGCCTTGGGAGAGCGTTCGGTTCGCATCCGAGAGGTCGAGGGTTCGAATCCCTTCAGGTCCACCAAAAATAAACCACCCGCAAGGGTGGCTTTATTTTTGGTGTGGGCCTAGGGATTCGAGGTTTATGCCCCGGAGGGGTAAATCCCTTCAGGTCCACCAAAAACCACCCCTTCGGGGTGGTTTTTCTTTTCGTCCCGGCAGTTTTGGCCCTGCCCACCTGCAGAGAAACGGCCAGCGGAAAAAAGATCGCGGCAGCGGCGCCATCATACCGGAGGGATTCTCCCGCCGGCTGAAGGAGTCTTGAAAAAGCAGAGGGGGCGAACCTACATGGGTTCGCCCCCTCTGATAAACGTATACTTCACGCGCGTTCCGGAACAGCAGAGATTCTTCGCAGCGGCAAAGCAGCATCGCTTATTTGATCAAGCTCATTTTTTCAGATATTGCTTTATCATTTCGCCCAGAATGGGGATACAGCGGGCAATGTCTTCCTCTCCCGTGGTGGAAAAGTTTAGCCGCATGGCATTCTTGCCACTTCCGTCGCAGCAGAAAAACTGACCGGGCACATAGGCAATGTTCTTTTGAAAGACGAAGTCAAACATCTCCAACGCATCTGTGCCTTCGGGCAGATCCACCCACATGAACAGACCGCCGCCGGGCAGGATGACCCGTGTACCCTCCGGGAAGCTGGCGCGGACAGCCTCCGCCATCACGTCTCTCCGACGGCGATACACATCGATCACCGTTTTCAGATGGCCGTCAAAATCGCAATCCTTCAGGTAGTGGTACACCTGACGCTGGGCAATGTTGTTCACCTGCAGGTCATCCCGCATTTTCAGATATACCAGCTTGGTAATGCTCTCATGATCGGCAATCAGCCAACCTATGCGAAGCCCCGGTGCAATGGTCTTGGAGGTTGACCCGGAATAGATGACCCGCCCATACGTATCAAAGCTCTTGATAGCCGGCATGACCTGTCCGTCAAAGGAGATCAGACTGTACGGACCATCCTCCACAACGAAGGTGTCGTACGTTTCTGCCAGCTCTACCAGCTTTTTGCGCCGTTCAACGGACATACAGCGCCCGGTGGGATTCTGGAAATCTGCAATGGTGTAGATGAAAGCCACCTTTTTATGCTGCTGCAGCACCTGCTCCAGCGCATCCATCTTCATACCGTCGTCATCCATGCCGACACCCACGATCTCCGCACCGTAGGAGCGGAAGGTGTCCAGCGCACCCGGGTAGGACGGGTTCTCCACGATGACCACGGATCCCGGCTCGATCATGCCCTTAGCGAGGTAAGCCAAGCCCTGCTGGGCGCCGCTGGTAATGAGGATATTTTTGTAGTCGATATTGTTGACCTGATAGCGCTTCATAAACTCCACCAGATACTGACGCAGGGGGTCGTAGCCGTCAGAGGCGGCATATTGGATCGCCTCGCCGCCCTCCTCGTCAAAAACCTGGTCGGTGATGCGGCGCAGATCCTCCAGCGGGAAAAACTCCTTGCTGGGCAGGCCGCCGGCAAAGGACACCACCTGAATACCGTCTTTTGCCTTGTCGCGGATCTTGGCCGTAATGCTTCGAATGGATGAGGGGGTCAGTGCATCCAGAAATTTACTGCTGATAACCATAACGGATACTCCTTACATATAAAGTGGAACGGTTTCGCGGGATCACTCGCCCACGCTGACATCCGCTTCCTTCCGGCCGTTGAACACATCCGCGTCAAACTCGCCCTCGGACTTGGCAACGATCACAGTGTCCACAGCGTCACCCAGCACATTCAGCACCGTCTTGAACATGTCGGGGAACTTGTCGATCGCCACAATGATGGCGATCGCCTCCAGCGGGAAGCCCACGGACTGCAGCACCACGGTCAGCGTGACCATGACCACGCCGGGCATACCGGGGGAGCCGATGGTGCCAAGGGTAGCGGCGATCACAATGGTAACGATCATGGGCCAGGTCAATTCAATGTTGTACAGCTGCGCCACGAACACGGCGGTCATGCCCTGCATGATGGCGCTGCCGTCCATGTTCAGCGTGGCGCCCAGAGGCAGGGTGAAGGACGCTACCTTCTCAGAAACGCCGATGCTGCGGCAGAACTCGATGGAATAAGGCAGGGTGGCGTTGGAGGAGGAGGTGGAGAAGGGCACCAGCGCGATACGGCTGTACTTCTTGAGGAAGCGGCCATAGCTCAGGCCGGTAAATATCTTCAGCATCAGACCGTAGACGATCAGGCCGAACAGGAAGAGCAGGAAAATCTCGGAGGCGCAGTACTTGGCCAGCGTCACAATGATCGTGAAGCCCAGGTTGGCAACGGTCTTAGCCATCAAAGCGCACACGCCATAGGGAGTCAGCTGCATGACGATATTGACGATCTTCAGCATGGTATTTGCCAGAGATTCGTTGAAGGCCTTCACCGCCGCAGCTTTTTCGCCGATAAGGCTCAGGGCGATGCCAAAGAACACGGCAAAGACCACAATGTGGATCATTTTACCCTTCGCAAAGGATTCTACAATATTCGTGGGGATAAAATCAAGGATAACGCTGGCAAACGAGGTGTTGACGTTCTCGTAGGTGTTGGACAGGTCAAAAGAGCCGAGATCTACGCCTACGCCGGGCTTGAGGATCATGCCGCCCAAAATACCGAAGGCGGAGGCGATCACCGTGGTAGCTACATAGATGATCAGGATCTTGCCGCCGATACGTCCCACCTGCTTGACATCGGTAGCGCTGGAGATGCCCATGACCAGAGATGCAAAAACAAAGGGAATGATGGTCATCTTGATCAGATTCAGATACCCATTGCCGACAATGTTCAGTATGGTATTGATGATGATGTCATCACGGACATAGCCGTTCGGGACAAAGCACAGGATCGCGCCCAGTGCCAGGCCAAGGATCATGCCGATGATGGATCTCTTTCCCAGAGTAGCGGCTTTTTTGCTTTCGAGGGTTGCCATAGTGATTCCTTCTTTCTTTTAGAATGGTTGTTTGGGGTAACGCGACTTTTGATTTTTGGGACGTGTTCACTGCTATTCTTGTGTGATCTCCTCCTTACTCGCCTTCTCTCCTGATATATTTCCATGCGTGCAGCAGGGTCTCTTCATCCCCGAATGCACCAGATTTTGTGACGACCGGTATCCCCCGGAGCGGACCGTCAGCCAACAGTCCGGCAGGGGTCCCGCTCTGCACCTCCTCTAAAAGCAGGAGCTGCGTGGTCTGCAAGCTGCGGCACACCGCCACAGCGGTGTCACCGCCAACTAAGATCAATCCATCATACAGCGTGTGATCGATACGCCCCAGCACCTCACCCAGCTTGGCTGCCAGGCTCTTGCCCACCTTCCGTGCGGCGACATCGTCATCCGCAAATCCAGTCTGGCTGCAAAACAGGCTGTCAAAGGCCAATATCGCACCGTCCTCCTGCCGCAGCAGCTCTGTCAGTCTCTGCGCAGCGCGGGAAATCTCCTCCGGAGCAGGCTCGTGCAGTAAGCGCGCTGAATCCAGCAAAACCTTGTGCAGTCCACAGACAGCCTCCAAGCGCCGGACCTGTGCCGCCGTCTCCTTCTTCTGGGAGCCGGTGACCACCAAAACACGCTTGGCAGCCTGTCGGCACGGTACATCGGGCGGCTCTCCTCTCACCGGCAGCGCCTCTGCCAGCGCCGCACTGCCGCAGTACACGGGAGGCGTATCCAGCGCCTGCCCGATCCCCGCCGCCAGCGACAGATCCTCCTCTGTCACGGCATCGATCAGGCACAGAAGCGGTGCTTCCCTCCGGACGAGGTCGGCAGCCAGACCGGCTCCTTCCGCCCGCAGGCGCGCCAGCGGGATGTGGCAGACCGCCATGTGCGCGCGCTCCCTGAACAGGGCCAGCAGGTCTTTCGCAGAACCATCCGGCAGACGGAGCACGCCGCCATCTACGGTGCGCCCCATCCTCGGGAAGCTGGGCGCCGCCAACGCGATCCGGCGGCCGGCAGCCTCCAGCGCAGCCTCCAGCTCCTCCACGGGATTTCCCCGCATAAGCGAGTCCACCTTCTTAAACAATGTATCCTGATCGCGCAGGACCACGCGCTGCATGACTTCCTGTGTGCGGTCCCTTGCCTCCTGCGGGCACAGCTCCCGGGAGCTTGCATTGACAGACAATGCAGTGCGCTCGCCCGGGCAGGGCAGCGCCTCCTTCGGCGGCTCCACCAGCACCGTGGTGGCAATACCGCGCTTTTGGAACTGAATTCCCGTATCGGTTGCGCCGGTCAGATCATCGGCAATGATGAAATACATACAGGCCCCTCACTTCACGGCGGATACGTTTTTTTTGGCATTTGCCATACGGATGGCGTAATCCATGGCATTTACAAGACTCAGTTCATTTGCAACTCCGGTTCCGGCGTGTCCAAAAGCGGTCCCATGGTCCACGCTGGCTCTGATAATGGGCAGGCCCAACGTTACATTCACGCCTGCCACCGCATCCCAGCGGCCCAGCTCCTTGTTGTATACGAAGCCCACGACCTTCAAAGGGATGTGCCCCTGATCGTGGTACATGCAGACCACGATGTCATACCAGCCGCCCAGCGCCTTGGAAAAGGCGGTGTCCGGCGGGAGGGGCCCCAGGGCCTGGATCCCCTCCGCCTTCGCCTGTTCGATAGCAGGAGCGATCTCCTCGATCTCCTCCCGCCCAAACATACCGTCCTCACCTGCGTGGGGGTTCAGACCGCATACGCCCACCCTGGGCGCCTCGATACCCAGCTCCAGACAGGCCTTGTGGGCGATACGGATGACATCCAGCACCCGCTCCTTTTTTACCAGATCACAGGCCTGCCGCAGAGATACATGGGTGGATACGTGTACCACCCGCAGGTCATCGTGTGCCAGCATCATGGTGTACTTATCCGTTCCGGTGTAATGGGCATAGATCTCGGTATGACCGTTGAAATGGTGTCCGGCAAGATTCATGGCCTCCTTGTTCAGCGCGTTCGTAACGGTAGCGTCCACCTCGCCCGCCATAGCCAGCTCGATGACCTTTTTCACGCACTGAAACGCGGCATTTCCACACATGGGATCCACCTTGCCATAGGAAAATCTGTCCCAGTCCACCAGCTCCAGATGCAGCACATCTATGGTACCGAATTCATATAGCCCCTGACTGGGTCTGTCCACCTGATGGAGCTTCAGCTCCGAGTGGTTCGTCACCCGCAGCGCATCGCGGATGCACTTGATATCGCCTATCACCAACGGCCGGCACCGCTGGTATACCGTGGCATCGGACAAAGCCCGGACGGTGATCTCCGGACCGCAGCCGGCGGGATCTCCCATGGTGATCCCCAAAATCGGACGATTCATATGGTTAACGCCTCCTTGTGATTCTTCTGCGTCCCTTACAGGACGCTTTGATAAATAGCCCGGATCTCCTCCAGCGTCAGTTCCTTGCGATTGTTGTCCAGCAGGCGCCGCTGCTGGCTGCCGGAGGTGACCAGAAAATCAATGTCGGACGGCTGCACGCCGTAGGGCTTGAGATCCGTGGGGATATCCGTGCGGCGGATAATATCCTCGATGGCCGCAATGACACGCAGAGATTTTTCCTCGGCGCTCTGCCCGTGGCATTCGGGGTACACCGCGTCGCACAGCTGCGCCAGTTCCTTTTCGCAGGCGGGACGGTTGCAGCGCATCACCGGTGCAAACAGGATCGCATTGGATACGCCGTGGGCAATATGGAATTTGCCGCCCAGAGGATAGCTCAGCGCATGTACGGCGGTGGTACCGCTGGCTGTAATGGCCACGCCTCCGTAAAACGCACCCAGCATCATAGCTGTCTTGGCTTCCATGTCGTCCGGATCTTCATAGGCGCGTACCAGATTTTCAAAAATCAGCTTGGCGCCGGTCAGGGCAAACATATTGCTGAAATCCGTGGCCTTCAGCGAGGTATAGCACTCCACTACATGGGCCAGCGCGTCTACACCGGTGGCGGCTACAATGGCTTTCGGCAAATGGCGGATCGTCAGCGGATCCAAAACCGCATAGTCCGGGATCATGGCATCGTTGACGATGCCCTTTTTCACACTCTCCTCCGGGATGGCTACAATGGCATTGCAGGTAGCCTCCGATCCGGTGCCGCAGGTGGTGGGCAGGAACACCGTCTTTACCTGCTTGCGTCCCTGCGTGGGGTCCTGCAGCAGATCTCGGACGGTATAGGGCGCGCCCTTGAGAATGGAACACAGCTTCGCTGTGTCCATTACACTGCCGCCGCCTATCGCCACGATCAGGTCGCACGCCATTGCCTCCAGCTGCCCGGCGATTTTCTCTACGTCCAAGTAGCTGGGCTCCCGCGGTATATCGTCCAGCACCTCATAGGAAACATCTGTCAGTTCACGCAGCAGCACGTCGCATACGCCGGACTGCCGCACGCCCTGATCGGTGAACACGACAACCTTTTTCGCGTTCTCCCGGCGAATGATCTCCGGAACAGTTTTCACACTGCCCTCCCCCAAGTGGGTACACGCAGGCAGCTTCAGACTAATCATATCTCCGCACCTCCTTGTCAGCGTTTGTAGGCCGCATAGTATCGGTCAATGGTATCCAGAATGGCGTTGTCTGTCTCCTCGCTCACCATTCCGAAGGGCTTGCGGCACGGACCCAGAGGCTGCCCGATCAGGTTGGCTGCCCGCTTAACGATAGAGTTGGGGTTGCCATACTTGAAGCAGTCACGGATAGGCTGAATCCCCTGCTGGGCAGCTTCAGCGGCAGCCATGTCGCCCTTCTTCCAATTCTGGTAGATACTCACCATCATTTCCGGCAGAATATTGGCAACTGCGGTAATTCCGCCCTTACCTCCATTCTGCAGCGTTTTCAGGATCAGCGCATCGTTGCCGGAAAGGACGGAGAAGTGCTCCGGATCTGTGCCGTGTATGTATGCCAGAATGTTTTCAAACTTTCCGCTGGAATCCTTCACGCCCCGGATATTGGAAAAGTCCTTCGCCAGCCGGGATACCGTCTCCGGCTCAATGGCACAGCCGGTGCGCATGGGGATGTTGTACATCACGATGGGCAGCTTCACCGCGGCGGCAATATCCGCATAGTGGCGGTACAGCTCCTCCTGGCTCAGCGCCGCGAAATACGGGGTGATAATGGACAGCACATCTACGCCGATCTCCTGCGCCGCCAGCGACAGGTCAATGGTGTCCTGCGTACCCACACAGCCGGTCCCCGCATAGACGGGCACCCGCCCCCGCGCCTCATCCACGCAGATGCGCATGACCCGCTTTTTCTCCTCCGTACTGAGGATATAGAACTCTCCATTGGTACCCAGACAGAAGATGCCGTCAACGCCGGCCTGAATATGCCGGTTCACCTGATTGCGGATTTCGGACTCATTGATGCTGCCATCCTCATACATGGCGGTAGCCATGGCGGCAATGATACCTTTGATCTCCATATATACCTCCCCCGGGGTCTGCGCCCCGTATTTTTTTACTTTCTGTCCCTTTTTTATCATAGAGATTTTATCAAATCAATGGTAAAACCAAAAAAGTAAGTTTCATATTGCAACACTTTTATAATTGATGTAAAATAAAACCTGTAACATGAAAAATGTGTTTCAAAATAAGGCAGGTGGTGAATCGCATGATCCCGTGCAGGATTCTGGTCATAGCGCCCTACGAAAGCATGAAGAATATTCTGCTGCTTATCTGCAAGGACAGACCGGAGGTCCGTCTGACAGTGATGGTCGGCGACCTCGGCGAGGGAGCGCGGCTGGTGCAGGAGATCGACGAGGAGGAGTTTGATATCGTCATCTCCCGCGGCGGCACAGCGGAGGTGCTGCGGTCCGTTGTTTCCATCCCGGTGGTGGAGATCCAGCTATCCAGCTATGATGTGCTGTCCGCCTTAAAGCTGGCGGAAAACTACACCGGTCGGTATGCTCTGGTCGCCTATCCCAACATTGCCCGCATGGCGACACTTCTGTGCAGCGTGCTGCAATATGATGTGCCAATTTACCCGATCGCGCAGGGAGATACGCTGGAAAAGACGGTAGATGAGCTAATTCAGCGGGACGTCACCCTGATCATAGGAGATATGGTGACGACGCAGTATGCCAGGCAGCATTCGCTGGACGCTATTCTGATCACCTCCGGCGTAGAAAGTCTGGAAAACTCGATCCGTTAGGCGCTGCAGCTGCATCAGCTGATGACCGCCGTCCGTGTCCGGGACGCACTGCTGGAGCGTCAAGCCCGTCAGCACCAATGGGAACTGGCGGTTCTGCAGGAGGATCAAACGGTATTTTGGGAAAGCCCCTCTCTCGCCCGAAAGCCCCGGCTGCGCAAAATGATGCAGAAAATCGCCGCACATGCGGACGCCGCAGAGGGCGGTGTGCAGATCCGACGGATCCAGGAACAGCCGTGGAAGATTTCCTGTCAGCGAGTATTTCTGGAGGGTTCCCCCTATTTCTTTCTGCAGGCCGAGCCTCTGCCGGAAGACATGACCCGCAGCGATGTCGTGAGCTTTTTTAGCTGCGAAGATATTTCGCCGCAGTATTTCAAAAAGTACATCAACTCCGCCCTTCACCAAAATCTCCAGCGCTATGCGGCTTCCCATTCTCCTGTGCTGATCCTTGGCGAGATCAGCACGCACAAGGACCGGGCCGCCAACGTTCTATATACCAACGGGCTGCATCGTGACCACCCTCTTTGCGTGGTGGATTGCGACCGGGCGGACAGCAGATTCTGGCAGAGCTTTGTCACGCGAACGGACTCCCCGCTATACGATACCGGCTGCACCTTCTATTTTAAGAACAGCAACTGCCTCACCGGGGAGCAGGCGGATTCTCTGGCTCGGCATATTCTATCGGGAAGGAACAACCGTTTTCTGTTTTCGGTCGTCACAGACACTCCTCAGGCGGAGGACTGTCCCATCTGTCGGGTCCTGCGCCAGCAGTGCTCCTGTCTGACGCTGCGGATGCCTCCTCTGCGGGAACGCGTCTTTGAGATCCCGGCCCTGTGCAGTCTGTACCTCAACGAGTTTAATGCCGAAAGCGCCCATCAAGTCATCGGTTTTGTGCCGGAGGCGATGGAGCTTCTGCAAAGCTATCCGTGGCCCGGAAATATGGGCCAGCTGAAACGAGTCATACGACAACTGACGCTGACGGCAGAACGGTCCTATATTTCCGCCGAAAGTGTCCGCCGGCAATTGCTGTTAGAGTCTCCTCAGCCCATGTCCGAGGCCCCGGTGTTTGACACAAATCGTACTCTGGAGGAGATGACCCGTGAACTGGTAGAGATCGCCCTGCGCCGAGTCCACGGCAATCAAAGTCAGGCGGCGGTCCAACTTGGCGTGAGCCGCTCTACTCTGTGGCGGATGCTGCACAAGGAAAAGTAAATGTCCGTCTCGCTGTAAGCTGCGGCAGCTTCGGGATGAGCTGCTGTGCGGTGTCTTTGGGGCAAGGGAGATCGACCAGCTTTTGGGCAGGCGAAAGGGGCTGCGCCTTGCTGCATGTACCCCTTTTCTTTCGAGGACTTGCCTGCACACAGCACAAAAGGCAGGCACCCTTTGGGTGCCTGCCTTTCCTGTTTCCTGCTGCGCTTTTCTCAGGGCATCGCCGGATCGGAGGCGAGGCGCACAGTGAAGTCCTGCGCCGCTGCGCCCTCCGGCAGCAGCTTCGCCATGACCACCAGCCGCTGGTCGCCGGTATTTTCCATGTCGTACTTCCGGCAGCAGGTGGACAGCGTCAGGATGGTATCCTCCTCGCCGAAGGTCACGCCGTCAAACGCCAGCCAGTTCTTCTCCTCCACCTGCCGGAGGAGGCCGGTGAGCTCCTCACCCGCGAGGTCCGGAGAAATATAGTCGAAGCTGGTGTCCGTGATGAAGCAGGCCGTGATCTGGAACACCATGTCGTCACCCTCCACGGAGAGGTAGATGTAGGGGTTCTCCTGCACGAAGTCCGCATCCATGTACCGGTGGAGCTTGGTGAATTTCGGGCCGTCCGGATCGCAGTTGGTGGCGGAGTGGCCGAAGATCACGGTGTTCTTATCCAGCGCGCTCCGGCTGCCCAGATGGTCGTCACAATGGGCGTAGTAGCAGCCCCACTCGCTGAAATTCCCGTTCTCGTCCTTCTGCAGGTAGTACCCGTTGTCCGCCGCCTGCATCACGGCATCGTCCACCTCCGCGCCGGGCATATACAGCCACGCCACGGCGTCGGGATTTGCCTTTTTGGCGGCGGCCAACTGCTCCTGCCGGTCCACAGTGGGGATGACCTCGCCGGCTGCCTGAGATCCCGTCACCTCCGAAACGGTGGGATACTCCGCCCTTTTGCCGCAGGCGGCGGCCGTGGCCGCCGCGGTCAGCAGCAGCACGGCGATGAGAGCGCAGGAGAGGGTGCGCGTAAACTTTCTCATGGCGTTATCTCCCGCAGCCGGTGGTGCTCCGCGTCACGGTCACGCCGGTCTGGGGATTGCCGTTGGCCTTCATAAAGACAGCCTCTATGGTGTGGTCCTGCGTGACATTCCGGAAGGTGTAGGATGTCACCGCACCCACGCTCCTGCCGTCCACCAGCACCTTGGCCACGGCGTAGCCCGCATCCGGCGTGATGGTGAAGGTCTGCTCCCCACCCTCGCCGACGGAGGTCCAGCCGGCGGGGGAGATGGTCCCGTTGGCGCCGGCGGACGCCCTGATGGTGTGATCGGTGCCGTACTGGCTGCCGCCGTTGGGCTTGTAATACAGCTCGATCTCACCGCTGAGGGTGGTGTAGTTGCCGTCCGCAGGGGTAAAGCGCCACTTGTAGGCCGTGTTGGCCTTCACGCGGGTGCTGCCCGGCAGCACGTTCCCCGCATCGTCCACCCACTCCAGCACGCCGTCCGCAGGGGAGATGGTGCTGTCGGCCAGCGTCAGCGCCGCGTCGTCCAGCGTCTTGCCGCGGGTGATGATCTTGGTGTAGTTGGGCTGACCGGTGGGTCTGGCCTTGGTGATGGTAACGATCACCGCGTCACTGACAGCCTCCTTGTAATCCTTGTCCTCCGCCTTGGTGACCGTCACGGTAACGATACCCACCTTCACCGGCGTGAGAAGGCCCGTATCGGGGTCGATGACGGCTTCGCCGGTGCCGTTGGTCACGGCGTAGGCCACTTTGCCGGTGCCGGAGCCGCCGCTGCTGCCCAGCTGCAGCTTCTCACCGTAGACCACGGTGGTGCCGCCGGTGACACGCAGCGCCGCCTGATCGTCCTTCTCCCGCAGGAGGATGTGCAGCGTGATGGTGAAGTCCTCATAGTTGGCGCAGGACGCCTTGAGGGTGATGGTGATCTGGTCGCCCAGCGCCTTCCCCTCGGGGATCGCGTAGGTCAGAAGACTGCCGTCCGCCGCAAAGTCCTGCCTGGGCAGCACCTCGCTGGCCTCGCTGTCGAACGTCCACCGCTGTCCCTTGGGAAGCGCGGACCAGTCCGGCGCGTAGGTGTGTTCCTCGGTGTCCGTGTACTTCTGCACCAGTTCCACAGTCTTCAGATTCCGACCGTCCGCCGGCCCCACGGTCACATCGATGGCGGCGTCGACCACTCCCTTATAGTTGTCGCTGTCGGGTCTGAAGTCGGCGTCGAAGCTCTGGGTGCCCAGCTGCTCCAGCACCGTCTCCGGTGCCTGCCAGCTCCATGTACCGGCCAGATTGCCCTCGGGATTCACCAGCTGGATGTCGCCCAGCCTCTGCCCGTACTTCGCCGTCAGGCCGGAGGGCTTCGTATAGTCCGGCGTTGCCTTCTCCACCACAAACTGCACAGCCGCCGTGGTGAATTCCTTGTAGTTATCCGTCTCGCCGATGACCGCGTACATGTAGTAGGTACCGGCATCCAGCGTGGTGGGCTGCACATCCTCCCACTTCGTGCCGCCGCTGGCGGCATTTTCGGTGCCGTAGTAGTAAACCGCGCTGCCATCGCCCACCTGATATGTCAGGCTGGGCATGCTGGGCGCATCGTTGTAGGTGTAGTCCGCCATGCTGACGGCGGCGCTCTGCGCGGCCCTGTTGACCTGAACGGCCACAGTGCCCGTGACCGCCTCATAGGTCTTGGTGTCATCCGGTGTGAACTTCCACGCAGCGCCTGCATGCGTACCCGCATCCAGCACCGTGTCGGGCTCCTGCCAGGTGAACGTGCCCGCAACGGTTCTGCCGTCCGCCTGCATCGTGCCGCTGATGGCGATGGCGCCCAGCTTCTCGCCGTAGGTGATCTCGGCGGGACTCAGCGTCAGCGCGCCCTCCGGACTGGGCGTCAGCTTGGCCTCCACTGTCAGGATAACGGTGATGGTGTAGTCCTCATAGTTGTCGGCTCCGGTGACGTTTACCTTCACCTTGGCGGTCTTGCCCACCTTGGACGCATCGTCCGCAAAGCCGAAGCGCAGGATACCTTCGCTGACCGAGCACGTACCGGCCAGCACACCGGCATCATCTGTCACGCTGCCCAGCACCGCCGCGCCGCCCTCCGCGATCAGGCTGCTCAGGTCCACGGTGCCGTTGTTGTCGTACATGGCGGAACCGTTCTTCGTTCTGTCGCCATAGGCCGCCCTGTGGATGGTGAACGTCCAGCTGTCGTCCGTCAGGTCTGCGGCGGCATCGTAGTTCTTGCCCTCCGCCACGTCGATCCTGACGTTGTACGTGCCCACATCGGCGGGCTGCTCCACCTTGACGCCGTTCCGATAGTACTTCACCGTGACGCCGCCCATGCCCGCAATACCGGCCCTGGCCGCCACTGCCGCCGTTCTGGCGCTGCCGTCATAGGTCAGCGTATCGGGAGGGGAGAAGGCGAAGTCCCCTGCCTGCGGGACAGCCTGCCGGATGGTATAGGTCACGCTGGCGGTCTGGCCGCCCACGGTGATGCCGGCGGTGTAGGTGCCCGCATCAACGGGCGCTGCGGACAGGGCGCTGCCGTCCTTCTGATAGGTGATCTCGCCCACGTCCGCCGCCGTCCACCCGGTCTTGGTCAGCCTGGCCGCCTTGGCGCTGCCGTCATAGATCAGTCCGCCGCTGGGCGGCGCGATGGTGACGCTGCCGCCGTTGGGATTGCCGCAGAGCCCGTCCGCATTGCCGCACTCGGCGCGGATGGCCGTGCCGTCGCTGCCCAGCGTATAGCTCCAGTCGTGCTCATGGCCCCGCAGCACCACGATCTTGCCCTCGTCGATGCGGCTGACGGCGTACTTGCCGGGGGTCCAGCTGACAAAGCTGCCCTCCTTGATCCAGTCGGCATTTTCCGTGGTGGCGATGGTCACGGGGCTGCCGGCTTCAGGCGTAGCCGCGGTCTGGATGGGGATGCTGGTAGCGTCGTCCAGCTCGCCCACCACGGTGATGGTCCTGCCCGTGCCGAGGAACACATTCTTGGTGGCATTGACCGTGCCGCTCAGATTCAGCGTGCCGTAGTTGTACACGCTGAACTGGCCGCCGGAGGCGGTGAGCGTGCCGTTGATCGTGACCGTACCGTTGTTGCTGTTATCCAGGCCGTCGGTCTGCTTGCCGCTGGCATTTCCGGTGGCGGTCAGCGTACCGTTGACCGTCAGCGTACCGCCGTAATTATACACACCGTCGTTTCTCTTGCCGGTGGCCGTCAGCGTACCGGCGACTGTCGCCGTACCTCTGTTGCTCAGGCCGTCGCTGTCGCCGGTGCAGATGAGCGTACCGTTGACGGTTATGGTACCGCTCCTCGAGTCCTCGACCCGATTGGCCACGCCTATGTTGCCGCCATCCGCCGTCAGCGTGCCGTCAACAGTCAGCGTACCCAGGTTGTTCACGCAGTAACGTCCGCTGTCGACGGCATCGCTGGCGGCCTTGACCGTACCGGCGATGTTCACCGTACCGGTGTTGTAGATGGCGGACCTGGTGCCGGAAACGGTGCTGTTATACAGGTTGACGGTATTGCTGGTGTAGTTCTCGACACCCACGCTGGTGCCGGAAAGGGAAATGCGGAAGATATCGGCGATGCCGTTCCGGGAGATGCTGGAGCCCGAGGATTTCAGCGCCGCACCGCTGGTGTTGGTGTTTCTGATGGAGCCGCTGGCCCGGCAGTCGGTCAGGACGATATGGGCATTGGAATCGATCCGCACCGCCGTAGACCAGCTGCCGGTGATCTTGTGCCCGTTCAGGCAGAGGATGGTGCCGTCCTTCGGCGCCCATGGGTATGCACCCAGATCCACGTCGCTTGTCAGGTAGTAGTAACCCGCCGCCTTGGGCAGGGTATCCGCCGCCTTGTATGTGGTGCCGCTGCCGTACTGCTCCTTCACCAGCTCATCTGTCCACGCCACGAACTCGCGGTCCATGTGCTCGGTGTGATCGCCGATGCTCCTGGCGTACTTTCCCTTGTGGCCGCAGGCGCAGTGCGTGTGGTCGCGGATCCGGTGCAGGAGGACGTCGTCGTCATCGTTGAAGGACAGGTCATAGGTGCCGTCATCATCGGGGAAGAAGCATACCAGCGATGCCGCGCCGCCCTCGACCACAGTGATGGCCGCCGTATCGGCGAGGCTGTCCTGCTTTCCCGCCGTGATGCCGATGCGGGCGCTTTCATCCAGCTCGCTGTTCAGCGTGATGGTCGTTCCGGCCGTCAGATAGACGTTGGGGCTGCCGCCCGTGACCGTCGCGGTGCCGCCCACGGTCAGCGTGCCGTTGTTATACACACCGCCTCCGCTGCCGTTGTTGGTGATGAGGCCTCCGTAGAGGTTGCACACACTGGCGTTATACACGCCGCCGCCCCGGGCGCTGGTACCGTTGTTGCTGATGGTGCCGCCGTACATATTGAATGTACCGTTGTTGTAGACCGCCGCGCCATCGGCCGTGCTGGTGGTGCCCCGCAGCCGTCCGTTGTACATGTTGAACGTACCGCTGTTGTTCACGGTGTGGACCGCTCTGCTGCTGGCGCAATAGATGTACCCCTGGATAGAGGCGCACTCCGTCAGGGAGAAGGTCACGCCGCTGTCGACGGTGATGGCGTCAAAGTCGGGCTTATAAAAAGCAAATTCATTGACAGTCCGGCCGTTCAGACAGAGCACCGTGCCGTCCGCGGGACGCCATGTGTCGCTGTCAGACAGCGTCACGCTGGTCGTCAGATAGTAATAGCCCGGATCCTTGGGCAGGGAGTTGGCCGCGGTATGGCTGCTGTCGCCGTACTGGCTGGCCGCCTCGTCGTTCGTCCACGCGGTGTAGGGCACGTTGCTGTGCTGCGGATGGCCGCCGGATGTGGCGCCGCCGCCGCAGATGCAGTGGACGTGGGGATACAGGCTGACATAGCTGCTGCCGGTCTTCCGGACCTGGGCATGGCTCCGGTCCAGCACGGGGGTCGCGTCGCTGTTGTCACCGGCGTAGCAGTTCTGCCGCCAGTCGTCCCGGGCCGTGCCGCCGTTCAGGAGATACGCGACCTCGCCGCCGCGGAACTGGTCCTCCGTCTTGCCGCCGTAGCCGTCGTCTCTGTCCGCGCCGTAGTAGCAGTTGGAGACCGTGCCGCTGTTCTTATAGGCGATGGCGCCCCAGCCGATGATGTCATGCACCGTGCCGTTGGACTGGGCCTGCACTATGTCGCCGTAGAAATAGCTGTTGACGATGGTGCCCGTGTTCTCATAAGCGATGCCGCCCGCCCAGCCGCTGTAGTACATCTCGATGCGGCTGCCGCCGTCCAGTCGTCCCGCGTACACGCAGCAGGCCTCGATGGTGCCGCTGTTGGTATAGACCAGACCGCCCAGGCTGTCCTTGGCCGTCATACCGCCGCTGTACCGGCAGCGGGTGATGGTACCGGCGTTGCTGCGCGCCAGGGGGGCGCTGGCGCTGATGGAATAATTCTCGCTCTGGCGCTTCGTCACGGCGATATCCGTCAGCTTCGCGTCCGCGCCGACATAGCCGAACAGGGCCTGTCCCCAGCCATCCAGCCACACACGGATCGTGTGGCCGTTGCCGTTGAAGGTGCCGGTATACGGGTGCTCGCTGGTGCCGATGGACGTCCAGACCTCATCCACGTACTCCACGTCCTGCCGCAGCTCCGCGCAGGTACTCGCCGCACCGGCGTTCACCGCGTCCCGCAGCCAGATGAGCTCCGCCGCGCCGGTGATCCGATAGGGGTCCTCCGCCGTGCCGCTGCCGCCGGGCTGCGTGCCGGCGATGGCGGCCAGCAGTGCGGGCTCATTGGCGTCAGGCTCTCCCGCCAGCGCCAGCACCGCGGCAGCCGCCGCATCGTATCCGGTCAGGTCCAGCCGGGCCGCCTGCTCCTCCGTCAGGGCCTGCTTCGCCTCGTCGATGGCGTCCAGCTGGCCGGATACCTCGTCCGCGTTGGCGTCCGAGATGTCCTCCGCCGCCGGCAGCGCGTCGATCAGCGCCTGTACAGCCGAAACCGCCTCGTCAGGCTCCTCGTCAGGCGCTTTGTCAGGTGCTTTGTCAGGTGCTTTGTCAGGTGCTTTGTCAGGCGCTTCGTCGGACGTTTTATCGTCCTCGCCCGCACCATCCTGACCGGGTGCCTGCGTCTGCCCGTCGTTTCCCTGCGTCAGGACCGTCTGCTCCTGACCGGCCTGCCCCTGCGCCTCCGCCGCCAGCGTCGATGCGGGCAGCAGCGTCAGGCACAGAGCCAGCGCCAGCAGCAGGGCTGCTCCTTTTTTGATCATGTGCATAACCTCCGTTCTGTTTTTTCACGGCTGCCGTATGTCACAGCAGGCCGATGCCTCTTCCGCGGTTCACCGCCTGCTGCCGGTTTGACACCCGAAGCTTTCTGAAAATACTGTTGCTGTGGAACTTGATGGTACCCGCCTTCCGGTCCATCCGCTCCGCGATCTCGTCATTGCTCATGCCCAGCGCCATCAGGCGCAGCACCTTTTTCTCCGTCTCGGTCAGCGTCTCGTAGTACTCCGCCGGAGACTTCAGATAATTGGGAAAGTACCGGCTCACGCCGCCCGCCAGCTCCATGATCCGGTCGGTAAAGTCGTCCGCGCCCCGCTCCCGCTGGTAGATGAACAGCATCTGCACCATGCAGGCGCCCTCGTCCGCCAGCAGCCGTATGTACCGGTATTTTTTCGCCAGCGCCAGCGCTGTCTCCAGCTCCCGGCACATGCGGTCCTTGTCCCCCGATTTGTAGTACACGGCGGCCAGCAGCATGTGACACTCGCACAGATCCATGTGCCGCTTCCCCGGCTCCAGCAGGGTGATAAGCTGCCTGACCAGCACGTAGGCGGCCATGTTTTTCCCCACCTGCAAATAGCAGCGCACCTTGGTGAGCCAGGCAAACATGTCCATCATATAGATGTCCCGATTCTCATCGGGGGCAGTGTTTTCCAGCCACTGGGTCACCGCCTCCTGCTGCCCATCGTAGCAGGCCGCCAGACATTCCAGCGCGTTCAGGCTGGCCGTCAGCTCCTCCCGCCCCGTCTCCTGGATGCGGTCTCTGATCTTCTCCCCCAGAGGCTTGGCCGTCCGCGCCTGCCCGTTCATCAGCAGGATGCGCATCTGCAGCGCCAGCGCCACGAACAGGCAGCGCATATCGCTCTCCCTCTCGATAAGCGGGATGGTCCCCGTCGCCAGGATCAGCGCGTTGAAGCAGTCGTTGTTCTGATAGTACCACTCCGCCAGCATGATCTCATAGACGTTCTTCCCCACGCTGCCGTACAGCTGGTGGATCATCTGGGTAATGGCGTCCTTATGCCGCTCCAGATACGGGCCGAACCGCGTAAAATCCCGAAACCCGTTGATGATGCTGGGGCGGCAGGCGGACAGCGTCAGCGACCTCACCGGCACCATGCCCGTTTTCACCAGGAAAAGCACGATGCGCAGGAACATGCCGTCGCTGATGTACGGCATGACCAGCTCCGTGCAGATGCGGTAATAATCCTTCTCCCGAAGCTCCTGCACCCGCCAGTGCCTGGGCGTCGTGCCCAGCAGGCTCACATACTCCCTGGCCAGATCCAGATCTCCCGCCATGGCCGCCAACAGGGCAAAGACGGCCGGCAGCGCCGGATGGCTCCTGCGCGCCGCCGCGTCCAGCCGGTAAAAGTGGTCCCGGCAGGCCCACAGCGCGGGCATGGAAAACGGGTGCTCCGTGAATTCCGCCACGATGGTCTCCATCAGATGCCCCGCCTGCTCCGCCTCGTCCAGAACGCATACCAGCTCCATTTGGGGCCGCGGATATGTGACATTTCCTTTTTGTTCCATTTCCCTCATCCTATCTGCTCCATTGTACCGGTTTATTATAATCCATTTTCTTCCGTTTGCCCAGCAAACTTTACTTTATGAATAACCAAACTTTCAGCCAAACTCTCCTGAATTTGACGTCTGCCCGGCGACGGCGCCGCAGCGCCTTTCCCCGCCGGTGCATCGGCTTTTTTCCTGTTTCTTCCAATTATTTCAGGCAGAAGCCTGCGCGCAGGCGAATATTCGCTTAATATTTCATGGATAAACGGTAGCCATTCGTTTCGCCGTGCGGTATAATACAGGGTGATTTTTTATATGCCTCGGGAGCCGCGCCGCGGGTGCGGCCGCAAAAAAGGCGCCGGATGCGCCATGGAGGGTACGGCATCCGGTGAAAGGGAGGGCGTTATCGCATGAATCGCAGGAAACTGCTGATCGCAGATGATTCTGAGATGAACCGCGCCATGCTGGCCAATATGCTGGATCACGATTTCCAGATCATCGAGGCTGTGGACGGCCATGAGACCATCTCCGCGCTGGAGATGTACGAGGGCGAGATCGCGGCCCTGCTGCTGGACATCGTCATGCCGGAGATGGACGGCTTTCAGGTGCTGGAGGAGATGCAGCGCCGCGGCTGGACCGAGTCGGTCCCCACCATCATGATCTCGGCGGAGACGGGCAGCGCGTATATCGACCGCGCCTTTGAGCTGGGCGCGTCGGACTACATCAACCGCCCCTTCACCACAGGCATCATCCGCCGCCGCATCATCAATGCCATCCTGCTGCACACCAAGAAGCAGCAGCTCATAGACATCGTGTCCAATTACTCTTACCGCCACGAGAAGAACACGGAGGAGATGGTGTCCATCCTCAGCTCCGCCGTGGAGCACCGCTGCTGCGGCGGCGGACGCCACATGGCCGGCGTCGGCTGCCTGACGGGTCTGCTGCTGCGCTGCCTGCTGGCGCGGGAGGATGTACACCCGCTGGACCCCGCCGATGTGGAAGCGGTCTGCATGGCCGCCAGCCTCCACGACATCGGCAAGCTCATGATCCCCCGTGAGCTGCTGGAAAAGCCGGACCGTCTGACGCCGGAGGAGTACGAGATCGTCAAGCGCCACACCGTCATCGGTGCCCAGCTCATTGCGGAACTCCCCGTCTATCAGGGGGAGAAGCTGACCAAATACGCCATGGAGATCTGCCGCTGGCACCACGAGCGCTGGAACGGCGAGGGCTATCCCGATGGTCTGAAGGGCGACAAGATCCCTCTGGCCGCTCAGATCGTCTCTCTGGCCGATGCCTACGATGTGCTGGTACACCAGCGCAGCTATAAGGCGCCCTGCACCCACGAGCAGGCAATGGCCATGCTCCATAACGGGGACTGCGGCTCGTTCAATCCCCTGCTGCTGTCCTGTCTGGATGAGGTCGGCGAGGCCGCCAGACGCGGCGTGGACCGCAAGGCCGCCGGCCGCCGCTCCCCCCGCCGCACGGTGGAGAAGCTGTACCGCGGGCAGGATCTGGCCGCCGCCCGCATGACCCGGCAGCTGGAGGACGCCTACGCCAAGCAGGATTTCCTCTCCGCTCTCAGCGGGGAGATCTGGTTTGAATACACGCCCCACCCCTCCTCCCTGCGCCTGTCCCGCGGCGCCACAGAGCAGACGGGCCTGCCGTCCATGATCGTGGAGCCCCTGGACGATCCGGATTTTCTGGCGCGGGTAGGGGCGGAGACGGTGGATGCCGTCCGCCGCCGCCTGGCGGACCTCTCCATGGAGGAGGCGTATCTGGAGATGGCGGCCCAGCTGGTGCTGAACGGACAGCCCCGGCGCTGCCAGCTGGCCATTTTGGTGCTGCGGTCCGCCGCAGAGCACGGCCGCTGTTCCGCCCTGTTCGGCAGAGTCATCGACATGGATGACAACTGTGAGCGGCTGGAGCGCTATGACCGCGCCGTCGGCCATTTGGCGGACCGCCAGCTCCTGCTGCCCGTCACCATGGGGCGGGACGACGTGCTTCGCGTCACGGCGGAGCAGCTGGGCCCTGTGCTGCAGAGCTACCGCGCCATGTTCCAGACCGTGCGGCTGGTAGACCCTGGTATCTGTATGCAGGTGACTTCCGACGCCCACGGCCACTCTGTGGATAAGACCGATCACTGCTATGCCATCTGGGGCAAGAACCGGCGCTGTGAGCACTGTATCTCACAGGACGCGGTGCGTACCCGCACCACCCAGAGCAAGGTGGAGACCATCGGCAGCGACGTTTTCTATGTCATCGCCGTCTGCGTAGAGGTGGACGGCATCCCCTACTCACTGGAATGCGTCAACCCCATCCACCCTGACGATATGGTCGGCAGCGGCGAGGAGAATATTTTGAACCAGCTGCTGGTCCGCAACCGTCAGGTGTATACCGACTCCGCCACCCAGGTCTTCAACCGCCGCTATTACGACGAGCGCCTGCGCAGCCTCACCGGCGAGTATGCCTTGGCCATGATCGATCTGGACAACTTCAAGGAGATCAACGACCGCTTCGGCCACCCCGCCGGCGACGCCGCGCTGTTCCACGCGGCTCAAACCATGCGCTCCATGCTGCGCAGCGGGGACGAACTGGTGCGCTACGGCGGCGACGAGTTCTTCCTGCTGTTCCACGGCCTGCCCGCCCATGTGCTGGCGCGGAAGCTGGAGGACATCTGCCGTGCCGTGGCCGCCCTGACGATACCGGAGTATCCGGATCTGCACCTGTCCCTGAGCATCGGCGGCGCATACGGCTCCGCCCGCGTCTCCGAGCTGGTGGGCAAGGCCGATCTGGCTCTGTACCGCGCCAAGCGCACCAAAAACTGCGCCGTCGTGTATGAGGAATAAACCATATTGTACGGAATAAGGAGAGAATATCCATGACACTGACTGAATTCTACGCCGCCGTAGGCGGAAGCTACGAGGATGCCTCCGCCCGCCTGCAGAACGACGCCTTTATCGGCCGGTTCCTGCGGATGCTGCCCCGCGACGACAGCATGGCCCGCCTGACGGCGGCCGTGGACAGCGGCAGCGCCGAGGAAGCCTTCCGCGCCGTCCATACCCTGAAGGGCATCGCCCTGAACCTGAGCCTTGTCCGTCTGGCCGAAGCCTGCGCCGCCATGACCGAGGCCCTGCGGGGCAGTGCGGTGATGCCGGCCAACGTCCGTGCGCTGCACGATGCCGTGGCGCGGGAGTACGCGCTTGTCACAGAGACCCTGGCACAGCTGGAGACGTGACGCGCCGGTATAAGGGAGGCCGTTCCATGAAGGAAAATCACCTCCGCCTTGTCAGGCACATGGCGGTTAATATCGTCCTGCTGCTCGCTGCCGTGATGGTGCTGCTGCTCGCTGCGGCACACCGGACCTACACGCGCCAGATGGAACGGCTGGATATCTACATTGGCGTGCTCAGCGGCCGGACGGCCCAGCACGCGGGCGATGTGTTTCAGGACAAGCTGTCCGCCATCACCTCCGCCGCCTGCCTGTACGGTGAGGCGCTGGGCGAAGACGGCGCGGACATGACCCATCTGGCCCAGCTGGAACAGGTCTCCGGCTTTGACCGCATCCGCTTTATCGATGCCGATGGCGTCAGCTATACCAGCGACGGAGAAACGGCGCTGGTGGCGGACCGCGTCTATTATATGGACGGCATCCGCGGCGGCAGCGGCATCATCTCCGTCTCCGCGTCCCGCTTCAACAGCGCCAGGTTCATCGGCTTTTACGCGCCGGTGCAGCTGGGCGATGAGGTCATCGGTGTGCTGCTCGGCCTTCTGGATGAGGAGACTGTCTCCGCCGTGCTGGAGACGGAGCTTTACGGCTGCCCCGCCTTCACCATGCTGGTGGACGCCAATGGCCGCTCTCTGGGCCAGTACCGCGCGAACCTTGCCTACATGGAGGATCTGGACGCCGCTCTCTCCCATTTCCAGGTGTCCCAGGCCCGCGACGTGCTGGAGGCTGCCGCCGATCAGACGGCCATGACCTTCTCCTTTGTGGGCAGCGGCGGCGCGTCCGAGGGCGGCATCCAGCCCGTGTCCGGCACCGGCTGGTCCCTCCTGCAGCTGTTCCCCTCCCAGGTGGCGGCCCAGATGCTGGCGGAGATCAACAGGGACCAGCACCTCACTATGCTGGTGCTGGTCGTGATCCTGATGCTGATCGGAGCCCAGCTGCTCTGTTTCACCCGCCGGCAGGTATCCGCCGCTCAGGCCCAGCGCTCCCGCGACCGCATGACCTCCCTGCTGCAAAGCGTGGCCGACGACTACCTCTGCCTGATCAGCGTGGATCTGAACACCCAGCAGGAGGAACTGTTCCGCCTGCGGGAGAGCTGCGGTCTGGAGGACTGGACCGGCGGCGACGCCGACTATACCCACGGCATGCAGAAGTTCGCCCGGCAGTTCGTCTGCCCTCAGGACCGTGACCGGTTCCTCCGCACCGCCCGGCTGGACACGCTGCTGCCCCTGCTGGAGCGCCAGCGGGAGCTTTATATCGAATATGACGCCATCATCGGCGGCGAGCTCCAGCATCTGCAAAGCAAGTTCATCCTGGACCGCAGCGATCCCGGGAAGCCCCGCCTGCTGTCCGGCATCCGCAACATCACGGAGCTGACTCACGAGCGCATCCGCACCCGTACCAGCATGGACCTGATCGTCTCCGCCGCCAGCACCGTGTACCCCTTCATTCTGGAGGAGAACCTGACGAAAAACGAGGCTTTCACCGTCTATAACCACAGCGTCGTCAACGAGGGCCTGTTCCAGAGCTTCACCATGGAGGAGATGATGGACTCCCTGAAGCCCACCATGCCCTATCCCGAGGATTTCGAAAAGCTGCATGCCCTCATGAACCGCGATGCCCAGCTGGACGCCTACCGGCGGGGCCAGCGCCTGCTCCATGTGCAGGTGCGCCAGACCGGCGATGATGGTCAGGTTCATTGGATGGAGACCCGGAATATCCTGATGGAAAACGTCACCGGCGATGTGTACTCCATCTCCATGACCCGCTGCATCGATGACGATGTGCGCCGCACTGCGGAGCTCCGGCAGGCCAAGGAGGCCGCCGAAAGCGCCAACCGCGCCAAGAGCACCTTTCTCTTTAATATGTCCCACGATATCCGCACCCCCATGAACGCCATCATGGGCTTCTCCTCTCTGGCGGAAAAATACGTCAACGACCCCGCCCGCGTGGCGGACTGCCTGCAGAAGATCAACCTCTCCGGCCAGTATCTGCTGCGCCTTATCAACAGCGTGCTGGATCTGGCCTACATCGAAAGCGGCAAGATGACGCTGGACATCAGGGCCCACGACATCCCCGCCATGCTGAAAAATGTGAAGTACGTGTTTCAGGCGGACCTGCAAAAAAAGCAGCTGACGCTGGATGTCGCCTGCGACGTACAGGACCCCGTGGCGTACTTTGACGCCCTGAAGATGAACCAGATCGAGCTGAACCTCATCGGCAACGCCATCAAGTACACTCCCGCCGGCGGCCACATCACCTACACTGTCAGCCAGACCGGCAGCGGCAGCGGCAGCGCGGACTACCGCTTTACCGTAAAGGACAACGGCATCGGCATGAGCGAGGAGTTCCGCCGCCGCGTCTTCGACGCCTTCGAGCGGGAGAACAACAGCGTCGTCTCCGGCATTGAGGGGTCCGGTCTGGGCCTCGCCATCACCAAGCGTCTGGTGGAGGAGCTGGGCGGTGCCATCACCTGCCGCAGCGAGCCGGGCAAGGGCTCCGAGTTCGTCTGCACCTACACCCTCCGCACCGGCACTGCCGCCGATGCGGCGCCGGAGCTGCCGGAGAGCGGGGAGCGGCTCCACGCTGCGGGCCGCCGCGTCCTGCTGGTGGAGGACAACGCCCTGAACCGTGAGATCTCCCGTGAGATCCTCAGCGGCGCCGGTTTCCTGGTGGAGGAAGCGGACGATGGCGACGCAGCCGTGGAAAAGGTCCGCCGGTCCGCCCCGGGTCACTACGACCTGATCCTTATGGACGTGCAGATGCCCAGGATGGACGGCTATGAGGCCACGCGGCGCATCCGCGCCCTGCCGGACCCCCAGCTGTCCCATATCCCCATTCTGGCCGTGACGGCCAACGCCTTTGCGGAGGACCGTCAGGCGGCGCTGGAGGCCGGCATGGACGGCCACATCGCCAAGCCCGTCAGCGTACAGGCACTGGAGCTGGCCATCGCCCGCCTGCTGTCCCGCCGCAGCGGTGATACCGACACAAATCCCGACAGCAAGGAGGCGCCGGAGCAGTGAACATCAGGAAATATCTCATTGTGCTGACCGCGCTGATGCTGGCCCTGCTGCCCGCCGCCTGCGGCGCTCAGGAGGAGCCGTCCGGGGATCTCCCCGAGCTGGTGATCGGCAGCGACGATTACCGCCCCTATAACTATCTGGACGAAAACGGTCAGGCCGCCGGCGTGGATGTGGCTCTGGCCACGGAGGCCTGCCGCCGCATGGGCTACGAGCCGGTGTTCCGGCAGATCAGCTGGGATGAGAAGGATCTCCTTCTGGAAAGCGGCCAGGTGGATTGCCTGTGGGGCTGCTTCTCCATGAACGGACGGGAGAACACCTACCTCTGGGCCGGCCCCTACCTGTACAGCGATCAGTTGGTGGCCGTCCGCGCCGACAGCGATATCTACACTCTGGCCGATCTGGCGGACCGCCGCGTGGCGGTGCAGGTCAGCTCCAAGGCTGAGAGCATCCTCTCCGACCCCACCGATGCCCGCATCCCCCAGCTCCGCGCCCTGTACTGTCTGGTGGACATGGATCAGGTGGCAACCGCCCTGCGCAAATACTATGTGGATGCCTGCGCCAGCCACGCTGAAGCGCTGGCCGGCGCGCTGGAAAAGGCCGGCGTATCCTACCGCTTTCTGGATGAGCCGCTGCTGCACGCCCAGCTGGGCGTGGCCTTCGCCGCCGATGGCGACACCGCCCTGCGGGACCTGCTGGCCCAGACGCTGTCGGACATGGAAGCCGACGGCACCACGGAGCGCATCGCTGCGTCCTTCGGGTTGGGCGCCGACACCGCATTAGGGAGGACGACGCCGTGAACAACATCAAGCGAACCGTCTCCCGCCTCCAGTGGCGGGTCGTCCCTATCATCTTCGCCGGCATCCTGCTGTTCCTCCTGACCCTGGACCTATCCGGCCGAAACGGCCTCAGCCGCACCCAGGCCCTGACGGACAACACGCTGGACACCCTGCGCCTGCAGTGCATCAGCTTCCATAAGCTGGAATCGGCGGACGGCACCAAGAGCCTGTTCCGTCTGGCCGACAGCGTACAGGAGCTCAGCCGCCATCTGGAGCTGGACCCCACCCTCGCCTCCAACGCCTATCTGGAGGACTTCGTGGACGAGATACGGCTCAGCGGCATCGCCCTCCTCAACGCGGACCTGCAGCTGGAGGCCTCCGGCTACACCCGTCAGTACGCGGGCATACCCTGGCCGGACGGCGCGTCCTCCGCCCGGCTGGAGAGTCTCATCGGCTCCGCCAAGATCTACACCCAGCGTCTGGAGAAGGACGGCGTCTCCTATGATGTCTGCGCCGTGGCGCGGCGGGACGCCCCCGGCGTGGTCATCGGCTTCTACCAGCAGCCCAACGGCCTTCTCGCCGACACGGAGGTCGACATGGCCACCCTGCTCACCGGCCTGCATCTGGACCGCAAGGGCGCCTACCTCATCACCCGCGACGGCGCGGTGCTGGCCTCCAGCACCGCCGGCATCGGCGATGACAGCGCCGTGCTGGACTGCCTGAACCGGCTGGAGTGCGGCGGCGCCCTGCAATCGTTCCGCTGCGGCGGACATCTGTATTACGGCGCCCGCTCCGCCTGCGAGGATTACGGCCTGTACATCTATTTCCCCGCCCTGTCCGTCTTTTCCTCCACCCTCACCGCCGCCGCAGTGTTCATCGCGCTGTACGGCGTCTTTTGGGTGCTGCTGTTCGGTCTCAAGACCCGGGAGCTGTCCGACAGCCAGCGGGAGCTGCGCCGCAGCAACAGCCAGCTGCAAAAGACGGTGAACATGCTCCATTCTCTGGAGAACATCTACTTCACCATTTTCTATGTGGATCTGGAGCTGAACCGCTTCGACACCGTGTTCCTGGCCCCATGGCTGGACGGCTTCCTGCCGGAGGATCTCAGCTACTCCAAGCTGAAGGACCGCTTCACCCATCTGCTGGTGCTGGAGCAGTACCGTGATGAGCTTGACCGCCAGATGAGCAGTGCCGCCATCCGCGAAACCCTCCGCAGGGACAACCTCTCCGATGTGCGCCACAGCTTCTACGTCGACTATCAGGCCTACCGCGGCGATGCCGTCAACTGGTGCCGCGTCACCGTGACGGCGGTGGACTTCGATGAGGAAGGTGCCCCCCTCCACGTTCTGGTGGTGCTCCAGGACATCAACCGTGAAAAGACAAAGGAGGCTGAGTACCAGGCCCAGATCATGGAGGAGGCCCAGTCCGCCCGTCTGGCCAACATGGCCAAGAGCGAGTTCCTCCGCCGCATCAGCCACGACATCCGCACCCCCGTCAACGGCATTCAGGGCTACCTGGCCATGGCCGCTCAGGCCCCCAATGACATGGAGCTTCAGACCAGATGCCGCCAGCGGGCCGGCACCGCCCTGAACACCCTGCTGGATCTGGTGAATAACGTTCTGGATATGAGCAAGCTGGAAAGCGGCCAGCTCCAGCTGGAGCATAAGTCCTTCGCTCTGGCGGACATTCTGAATGAGGTCCGCGTCACCAACGAGCCCTACGCCGCCGAGCACGGCATCGCCTACACCGTGGAGTGCCTGTGGGACACCGATAACGCGCCCCGTCTCATCGGCAGCCCCTCCCACCTCCGCCAGATCCTGATGAATCTGGTGAGCAACGCCATCAAGTACGGCCGCAGCGGCGGCTGCATCCGGCTCACCGGCCGTGCGCTCCCTGCCGACGGCGACAGCGCCGTCTACCAGTTCACCTGCGCCGATAACGGCATCGGTATGAGCGAGGAGTTCCAGCAGCACATCTTCGAGCCCTTCATGCAGGAGTCCGACGATGCCCGCACCCGCTATCAGGGCACGGGCCTGGGCCTGTCCATCGTGAAGCGCCTGGTGGAGGCCATGGGCGGCCAGATCACCTTCACCAGCCGGAAGGACGTGGGCACCACCTTCTGCGTCACCCTGCCCTTTGAGATCGACCGCCATTACGCCCCCGACCCCGATGAGGAGGAGACGGAGGGTTCCTCCTGGCTGGAGGGCATCCACGTCCTGCTGGCGGAGGACAACGAGCTGAACATGGAGATCGCCGAGTTCCTGCTGCTGGACCGCGGCGCCTCCGTCACCCGCGCCTGGAACGGCAAGGAGGCGCTGGACGCCTTCGCCAACGCGCCGGAGGGCGCCTTTGACGTGATACTCATGGACATCATGATGCCGGTGATGAACGGTCTGGACACCGTGCGGGCCATCCGCGCGCTGGACCGTCCCGACGCTGCGGAGATCCCCATCATCGCCATGTCCGCCAACGCCTTCTCCGATGATATCCAGCAGAGTCTGGACGCCGGCTTCAACGCCCATGTCGCCAAGCCGATAGACGCGTCCCTGCTGGCGCAGACGTTACGAAAATTTGTCCCCCCCCCCGTGTCCGTAAGAAGAAAGCATCCGTCCCCCACGCGCAGACTCCCTGAGACGGAGCCGCCATCGGAAGCGTAAAAAGCACGGCATGACGCGAATGCCCCGCGCCATGCCGTGCTTTTCGTTTTCCACATGATATCCTCATTCCCGGGAATAAAAAATTTTTTGTCGATGAAACATTTCACCGTCCCCGTGTGTATGTAGTATGAAGGGCCTTTCAGACAGCAAGGAGATCGATCTATGACAGAGCAACAGTTTTCCCCTCTGGCAGAGCGATATATGGATACGGTGTTCCGGGTGGCGTACAGCTATCTGCGCTCCCCCGCCGACGCCGACGATGTGACCCAGGACGTGCTGCTGCAGCTGTACAAAACGGACAAGGCGTTCGATGACGACGCCCATGTGAAGAACTGGCTGATCCGCGTTACGGTCAATCGGTGCAAAAATATACTCCGCGCCCCGTGGCACAGGACGGAGGACATCGCCGACTATGAAAACAGCCTGACCTTTGAGGAGCCTCAGTGTCAGGAGCTGTTTGAGGCGGTGATGGCTCTGGACCGGCGCTACCGCGTGCCGGTGCTGCTGTACTATTACGAGGGCTACCGCCAGAAGGAGATCGCCGGCCTCATGGACATACCGGAGGAAACGGTGCGCACACGGCTGGCCCGCGCCAGAGAGAAGCTGAAACACATTTTATCGGAGGTGCCGCAGACATGACAGAGCACGAGCTTTTCCAAAAGACCTTCTCCACACTGCACGCCTCCCCCGACACACTGATGGAGGTTCAGGAAACCATGGAGAACAGCAAAAAGACCCACCGCACCCTGCGCAAGGGTGTGGTCATCGCCATCGCCGCCGCCCTGATGCTGACGGTGGCCGCAGCAGCCGGCGTAGTGCATCTCATCAAGGCGGACGTGACCCCCGCCGACGGCGTCAGCGACACCACGCTCCACGCCTTCACCGACGATATGGACGCCTCCGCCCCCACGGTGGAGGGCAACTCCGGTGAGCTCATCACCGTACCGGACATGGAGCGTATCCCCGGCGATGTGGAGACGGTGCAGCGCCTGGTGGGCGACTACCTGTCCAAGCTGGACGCCGGCCTCACCGTTGGCAGCACCACCATCACACTGGGGACATTCCTCATCGACGAGAGCGGCTGCGGCATCCTGACCTACGCCGTGGACGATCCCGAGGGCGTGTCCTATGAGGAGGCCGGCTACGGCGAGGTCTACGGCCTGCCGCTGGAGCCCCGCATGTACCTGCGCTCCCCCGACTACCAGCAGGGCGGCAGCATCAATGTCAAGCTCCACGTGGACAAGACCACCAGCACCGCCACCCATCTGGACGTGGTGGCCTACTTTGCCGCCGGTGAGACGTATCAGAAGGGCGACAACCTCTACTTCACCGTTTACGACGGCGGCGCGGAGGGCAAGGAGCCCTACGCTGTGGCCATCCAGCCCCGCACCTACGCCCCCGTCCGGACCTTCACCGCCGCCAACGGCGAAACGGCCCGCATCTCCGCCGTGGGCATCACCATGGACAATGCCTCCCCCGCGCAGGAGCTGACCGTTCAGGAGCTGACCCTGCACTATGCCGACGGCTCCTCCTACGCGGTGAGCAGCGACAGCCAGAACCTGATGAACTGGGTGCTGGGCTACATCTACGGCGACGGCGAGACCGCCCCCTTTGCTCACGCGGTATACATCTTCAACCGTATGGTGGACGTGGACACCATTACCTCCGTGTCCCTCGACGGCCGCTGGTTCGACTTCACCGCCGAGCAGCACATCCCCGTGCAGCTGACCTACCTGCCCTGACCCCCTGCGTACCCCCTGCGGAGCGGCTTTTGCCGCTCCGCTTTTCTTTTTCCATTTCCCTATTGACAAGATAGGCTATTCGTCCTATAATCCCCAGTAGATTAGTAGGTAAATTGTACACAGGAGGCAACGAACATGCAAAAACCGCTTCTTACCATAGAAAACCTGCACGCCGGCGTCGAGGGCAAGGAGATCCTCCGCGGCGTGGACCTCACCATCGGCGCAGGAGAGACCCACGTGCTGATGGGCCCCAACGGCACCGGCAAGTCCACCCTTGGCTGCGCCATCACCGGCAGCCCCGCCTATACCGTCACCGCCGGCCGCATCCTGTTCGACGGCGAGGACATCACCCAGCTTCCCGTCAACGAGCGTGCCAGGCGCGGCATTTTTCTGTCCTTCCAGAACCCGCTGGAGGTTCCCGGCGTCACCCTCAGCGCCTTCATCCGCACGGCGCTGGAGCAAAAGACCGGCAGCCGCCTGCGCCTGTGGGACTTCAAGAAAAAGCTGAAGGACGCCATGGCCCTGCTGGATATGGACGAGAGCTACGCCGACCGCGACCTGAACGTGGGCTTCTCCGGCGGTGAGAAGAAGAAGGCCGAGATATTGCAGATGCTGATGCTGGAACCCCGCCTGGCCATTCTGGACGAGACGGACTCCGGCCTGGATGTGGACGCGGTACGCACCGTGTCCCACGGCGTCCGCCTCTACCGCGAGCAGCAGCACGGCGCGCTGCTCATCATCACCCACAGCACCCGCATTCTGGAATCCCTGCCGGTGGACGCCGCCCACGTCATGGAAAACGGCGTCATCGTAAAGAACGGCGGGCCGGAGCTGGTGGACGCCATCAATGAAAAGGGCTTCACCGGCCTTCAGCAGCAGTGAACGGAGGTGCCGTCATGCGCGAAAAGACCTATGTAGACGACATCGACCGCAGCGTATACGACATCCGGGACGCGGAGCACGATGCCTACCGCATGGAGGCGGGCCTGACCCCCGCCATCGTGGAAAAGCTGTCTCAGGAGAAGAACGACCCCGTCTGGATGCAGCAGTTCCGTCTCCACTCCCTGCAAATTTACAACGAGACGCCGCTGCCGGACTGGGGCCCGTCGCTGGCGGGTCTGGACATGGACCATATCGCCACCTACGTCCGGCCCAACACAAAAATGCAGAACGACTGGAAAAACGTGCCTCAGGACATCAAGGATACCTTTGAGCGTCTGGGCATTCCCGAGGCGGAGCGCAAGTCTCTGGCCGGCGTGGGCGCCCAGTACGATTCCGAGCTGGTGTACCACAACGTCCGCGCCGAGGTGGCGGCTCAGGGCGTGGTCTATACCGACATGGAGAGCGCGCTCCACGGCGAGTACGCCGACATGGTGCGCAAGTACTTTATGAAGCTGGTGCCCCCCACCGACCACAAGTTCGCCGCGCTCCACGGCGCGGTGTGGTCCGGCGGCTCCTTCGTGTACGTCCCCAAGGGCGTGCAGGTATCCATCCCCCTCCAGTCCTACTTCCGGCTGAACGCCAAGGGCGCCGGCCAGTTTGAGCACACCCTCATCATCGTGGACGAGGGGGCCAGCCTCCACTTCATTGAGGGCTGCTCCGCCCCCAAGTACAACGTGGCCAACCTCCACGCCGGCTGCGTGGAGCTGTACGTCAGGAAGAACGCCAAGCTGCGCTATTCCACCATCGAAAACTGGTCCAAGAACATGTATAACCTCAATACCAAGCGGGCGCTGGTAGAGGAAGGCGGCGTCATCGAGTGGGTGTCCGGCTCCTTCGGCTCCCACACCGGCTGTCTCTACCCCATGAGCGTCCTGAAGGGCGACGGCTCCCGCATGACGTTCACCGGCGTCACCTTCGCCGGCGCGGGGCAGGATCTGGACACCGGCGCCAAGGTGGTCCACATCGGCAAAAATACCAGTTCGTATATGAACACCCGCTCCATCAGCAAGAGCGGCGGCGTCAGCACCTTCCGCAGCAGCGTAGTGGTGGAAAAAACCGCCAGGGGCGCCAAGTCCTCGGTATCCTGTCAGTCCCTGATGCTGGATTCGGAGTCCCGCTCCGACACCATCCCCGCCATGGATGTCCGTACCCGTGACGCCGCCATCGGCCACGAGGCCCGCATCGGCAGCATCAGCGGCGACGCCGTGTTCTATCTCATGAGCCGCGGCCTGACGGAGGAGGACGCCCGGGCCCTGATCGTCAGCGGCTTTGCCGACAATGTCTCCAGAGAGCTGCCGGTGGAGTACGCCGTGGAGATGAACAACCTCATCCGTCTTGAGATGAAGGGCAGCATCGGCTAAGCGGGAAAGGAGTCTGTAAATGGAAACGATCCTGGTAAATAAACTGCCCACCCGCACCTGGAACCGGCTGGGCGTCAACGAAACGGCCCTCCTCTGGGACGAAGCGGGCGCCGTGGACGGCGGCACGGAGGTGCTGTCCGCCGACGGACGGCTGGAGCTGTCCGCCGATGCCCCCTACGCCCGCAGAACGGTGGAGATCACCGCCGCCCGGGGCCAGCGCGTCACCGTGTACGAGATGTTCCGCGGCGGCGATCACCTCCACGTCCGGACGGTGCTGCGGCCTGAAAGGGGCGCGGTCATCCGTCTGGTGCAGGTGCAGGTCATGGATGAGCACGCCGTCCTGCGCAGCGAGGTCTCGGCCCACTGTCCGGAGGGCAGCTCCGTGGAGCTGTACCGCCTGCTTCCCGGACGGGGCGACACCTACGCCGACGACCGGCTGACGCTGGCCGACGGTGCGTCCCTGAAGGCCGCCATGGGCTATCTGGGCCGGAGGCAGCAGGTCATTGACCTGAATCTGGCCGTGGACCATGTGGGCCGGAACACCCGCAGCGACATCGACGTGTCCGGCGCTCTGTCCGACAGCGCCAAAAAGGTGTTCCGCGGCACCATCGACTTCAAGAACGGCTCCGCCGGCTCCACCGGCAGCGAGCAGGAGACGGTGCTGCTGCTGGGCGATGATGTGGTGAACAAGACCGTGCCCCTGATCCTCTGCGCCGAGGAAAACGTGGAGGGCACCCACGGCGCCACCATCGGCGCGCTGGATGACGACACCCTGTTTTACTTTGAGAGCCGCGGCTTCGACCGCGATGCGGCGGAGCGCCTGATGGCCCGTGCCGCCGTGGAGCGTCTGGCCCACGATCTGGGCGACGACGCCACCGCCGAGACGGTGCAGCATGAATTGAACGGAGGTATGTGACATGACCAACGCCTATCGAAAGGACTTCCCCCTGCTGATGGCGCAGGACATCGCCTATCTGGACAACGCGGCCACGGCCCAGCGGCCCCAGTGCGTGCTGGACGCGGTGAACCGCTTTTACTGCGAGCAGAACGCCAACCCCCTGCGGGGCCTGTACCCCCTGAGCGTGGCGGCCACCGATGCCTATGAGAACGCCCGGGCCGCCGTGCGCCGTTTCCTCAATGCCGGAAGCACGTCGGAGATCGTGTTCACCCGCAACACCACCGAGGGCCTGAATCTGGCGGCATACAGCTACGGTCTCAGCCATATCAGGGCCGGCGACGAGGTAGTGGTCTCCATTCTGGAGCACCACAGTGATCTGCTGCCCTGGCAGATGGTGTGCCGCCAGACCGGCGCGGCATTGAAGTTTCTGGAGTGTGAGCCTGACGGCAGTCTGGACCTGAACAGGGCCGAGGCCGTCATTACCGACAAGACGAAGCTGGTGGCCGTGACCCACGTCTCCAATGTCATCGGCCGCGTCAACCCCATCCGACAGCTGGCCGACATAGCTCACCGGCACGGTGCGGTCATGGTGGTGGACGGCGCCCAGAGCACGCCCCACATCCCCGTGGACGTACAGGCGCTGGACGCGGATTTCCTGGCCTTCTCCGGCCATAAGGTCTACGGCCCCATGGGCATCGGCGTGCTGTACGGCAAGCGTGCCCTGCTGGAGGAGATGCCCCCCTTCCTCACCGGCGGCGAGATGATCGAGTCCGTTACCCGTGAGGGCGCGGTGTTTGCCGAGCTGCCCCATAAATTTGAGGCCGGCACCGTCAACGCCGCCGGCGCGGCGGGGCTCCGCGCCGCCATTGAGTATGTGGAGTCCGTGGGCTTCGACGCCATGCACCGGCAGGAGCTGGCCCTGACGCAGCGGACGCTGACCGGCATGGCCGATATGCCCCATATCCACGTCATCGGCTCCGACAGAGCCGAGGAGCATAACGGCATCATCACCTTCACCGTGGAGGGCGTCCACCCCCACGATGTCAGCGAAATTCTGGCCTGCGACGGTGTGGATGTCCGCGCCGGACACCACTGCGCCCAGCCGCTGCTGCAGCATCTGGGATACAGCGCCACGGTGCGGGCCAGCTTCGCCTTCTACAACACGGAAAACGAGGTGGACCGCCTGCTGCAGAGCCTGTCCACCATCAGGGAGCGTATGGGCTATGGAAACTAACCGCTTTTATAACGAGATCCTGACGGAGCACAACCTCCATCCGGAGTTCAAGCACGACCTGCCGGATGCGGACATCGAGCTGGCCGGCGTCAACCCCAGCTGCGGCGACGAGATCCGCCTGAAGCTCAAGACCGACGGCCAGACCATCACCGACGGGGCCTTCGTGGGCAGCGGCTGCGCCGTGTCCCAGGCGTCGGCGGACATCATGCTGGGCATGGTCATCGGACGCCCGCAGGATGAGGCGCTCCGCCTCTGCGAGCTGTTCCAGAAGATGATCCGCGGCGAGGCCTCGGAGGATGAGATCGACCAGCTGGAGGAGGCCGGCGCTCTGCGTGACGTGGCCCACATGCCGGCGCGGGTAAAGTGCGCCATGCTGGGCTGGCGGACGCTGAACGAGGCCCTCCGCAGCAAACATGACAAGCCAAATTCCTGACGTGATCGTTTCTCCCCCAGCAGGACAAGGGGCGGATATGCGTTTTTCGCATATCCGCCCCTTGTCCTGTTCTGCTTTTCCCCGTTCTCCCGATTTTTCCTGACAAATCGGGAGGATTTTTTTAATTCTTCATCATGCGCTGCGCAAACTGCGCCGCCTCGTCGGCGATGTGGGGCAGCTTCACAAGGCTCCCCCTCTCGTTGGCCGTCTCCAGCAGGCAGAAGTGGGGCGGCAGGAAGAAGGATTTGTTCATATTCAGTGCCGAGATCAGCTGCCGTGCCAGCAGGTCGCCGCCGGAATAGCCGGACACCACCAGCCCGAACAAACGCTTGTCGTAAAAGCGATTCTGGCGAAACAGCGCCGTCATCCGGTTGACGCAGGCCGTGAGATTGGCGGCCAACGCATCGTTATAATTGGCGCACAGCATCACCAGCGCGTCGCACCGCCGGATGGCGGGATACACCTCCTCCACCATGGGCCCGCCGTAGAAGCAGCCGCCCTGCTCGCCGAAGTGGAGACAGGCGGTGTAGCTGCATCCGTTGCAGTCCGCCATGGTGCCGTTGCGCAGGCAGATCTCCTCCACCGTCACCGTGTCCGGCAGGGCACTTTTCACCAGCTCCCACAGCGCCAGCGTGTTGGAGGTGCTGCGCTGGGAGGCGTGGAGCGCCAGAATGTGCCGGATGGGGGCGGGTCTTTTCCAGTCCGCCAGACGCCCGATGAGCTCGGCCACGGCGGCGCGAAAGGCTGTGACCTCATCGGTGCCGCCGATCTGGGCCTGGGTGCGGAAGTTCCGCAGGGAGCCAGTGGCCTCCACCAGCGGCCGCCCCAGAAAGGCGCAGCCGGACTGGTTGGCGGCGAACACCATGTCCCGCGCCACGTCCTTGGTGTAAAACTCCCCCACGCCGGTGACCACCAGACCCGCCACGCAGCCACGCAGCAGCGTGGTGCTGCGGCGCAGGCGGGAGAGCATCCGGTAATACGCTTCGCTGCAGCCGCCCTCATCCAGCGCCACGGCAAACAGCAGCCGCTGCCCCGTCAGGCCCTCCAGCCCCGCATCGGGGTCGCGGAACACGCTGCCCTCTGGCAGCAGGGGCTCCAGCAGCTCCCGCAGAGGCGGGCTGTACCGGTTCTCCGGCAATAACACCGTCAGCATGGCCCGCACCTCCTCAGTCGATGGCGCGCAGCCGCGCCGCCGTCTCCGCCAGCCGCGCTTCCAGTGCCGGCGGCAGGGTCAGATGCTCCGTCTCGATGGCGCCGTCCGGTGTCAGCCGGTTGCGGCAGCCCATGAAAATATCGTCCATATACACGGAGGAGTAGTGCCACTCCCGCCGCAGCAGGGCCAGCAGGCTCAGCGCACCGGAGCTGAGGGCCGGGGCCACATAGGGCTTGAAGCCCAGCTTCCGCATCTCCAGATTGGCGTGGGCCACCCGCTCCGTCAGTTCACGGGAGAGGGCGTCGTCATAGCGGTCGATGGAATTGGCCAGCACCAGATCCTCCCCGTGGGGACCGAAGGCGCGGCCCTCCGTGAGGTAGGCGGCGAAGCGGGGGTCCTTGCGGGCAAAGTACAGCGCTCTTGCGTGCATGACGCCCAGGCCGAAGCCCCGCACCTGACAGGGCCGCAGGCCCGTGCCGTCCGGCCAGCCGCCCGCCCGCAGCACCGCGCGGCACAGGGGGTCCACCGGATCGCTGACCACGCAGAACAGGCCCTGATACCCCCTGTCCCGCGCCATGCGGGCGTAGGATGCCGCCAGCTCACGGTTCAGGCCGTACTGGGCCATGCGCACATCGCCGCCGGTGACGGAGGTGTCCGGCACCATGCGGGAGGCGCAGAACAGGAACACGTCCCCGTCAAACAGCTGCTCCGGCGAGATGATCTCCACCGGCGGCAGGGCCGCGCCGGAGGGCGGCTGGATCTGGTTCAGCTCGAACTCCCAGCGCAGGGCCGCATTCTCCCGCACATCGCAGATGCCGATGGATGAGACGACATCCCCGCCCATGAGCCGCAGGCCCAGCAGCAGGGTGCTGCCCACATCGCCCAGAGCCAGCAGGTTCACGCGCACTTTTTCCGGCAGGGCCAGACGCCCAGCCGTAACCTTGTTGAAAAGCTCCATGGTCGTTCTCCTCTCGTATCCATTCGTATCAGTCGGCGGGGCGCATCCGCTTCAGCACCTCGATGTCCCCCTCCAGACAGGCGGAGGCGGCACGGCTGGCATCGTAGGCGATGCAGCCGCCCTTGTCAGGGCACAGGGGCAGGATCACCGCTTCGCCCAGACGGTTCAGCGTCAGGGTGCGGGCGTACAGGCTGCGGAACTCCGTTTCCAGCGCCAGCAGGATATCCCGCGCGTTTTCCAGGCAGCAAAGGCTCAGTTCCCACGCGGTACGGCCGTCCATGGGGCCGAACTCCGGCGAGGCGTAGGGCAGGATGCGGTTCACCGAGGGCTGCAGTCCGCCGGACAGCGGCTCGGCGCGGCGGACGGTGTCGCCGCCGATGAAGGGATACAGCGTGGATTCCACAAACCGCATCCGCAGGTTGGGCAGGTAGTAGATGCCGTCCACCGGATAACCCAGCTGCTCCATGAGGTCGCGGCCCATGCCGGTGAGGTAGCCCACCAGCACCTGGTGTACCGGTGTGTGGGTCTCCTCCAGCAGGGGAGCCAGGCGGCGGATGCGCTTGCCGTCGTGGAGCATGTCGTCCACCAGAATGACGGGGCGGTCAAAGGCGCGGATGGTGCGGACCTGATCCGGCAGCGGCGAGTAATCGGGATAGGCTTCGATGGAATAGGTGCTGAGGTCCGCCTCGTAGACCTTGTCGGTGCGCAGGGTCTTGGTAACGGTGTTGGGCACCGCCACGCCGCGCAGCAGCTTGCCGTAGGGCACGCAGATGTCGGGGCCCAGCACGCGGGGCGTCGTGGGCTCCGCCGGCACGCTGTTGCACCGGGTGATGCGCTGGAGCAGGCGGTGGTAGATGACGCCGGCAGACAGGCTCAGCACCAGAGAGCCGGGCTGGAGCCGCGTCAGCATGCTCTGCAGGCGGCGGTGGGCCTCGGCGATGGCGGTCTGCACCCGCGGCGACGTGCTGAGGGGGGCTTTGATGGCCGTCTCCACGTTGCGGCTCAGGACGATGGGGCAGCGCATGTCCACGCCCAGGACGTCGCAGCCCTCCCGATGCTGGACAGGCACAAAGCCCTGGAGCTGCGCCAGCTGACGGCCATAGCCGGAGACGGCGCCCTCCAGCGGGCAGTACAGCGCGTAGGTATATTCGCGGCTGAGTGCGGTGGTCAGCACCTCTGTCAGCAGCAGCTGGCCGAAGTCCAGCTGCCGGTCGCCCCGGGGGACGAACAGGCCGCTGACCAGCAGGGTGCGGCCGCCGGCATTCTGGCGGACCACGGCGCTGAGGGCGGCATCGTTCAGGCGGGCAAACAGGTGCTGGGAGTCCAGGCAGCGGTAGGACGCCGCACCCAGCACATGGCCGCTGACGCCGTCGGTCAGCAGCAGCAGCTCGTCGCCGCTGGCGCGGAGACGCTCCAGCATGGGGCCGCCGTCATCGGGGAAGATCTGGCGCAGCAGCTGCTCCGTCCGGCTCTCCGGCGCGGGGCAGGGCAGGAAGGTCAGATCCTCCGTCCGCAGCACCGGCTTATCCTGGGGCTCCCGCAGGTACAGGCCCCTGCGGTAGATGAACTCCTGAGCCATGGGGTCGATGAGGTTGGACACATCGCGGTTGGCGTCCACCGCCTCGCGGATGCGGGTGGAGCTGATCTCCTCCAGCTGGGGCGGCAGCGTCAGCTCCAGCACATGGCCGGTGATGCAGGTGTAATCCGCCGGTGCGGCGTCCGGCTCGGTGCGGCGGAAGATCACGTGGTCGAAGGTGTGAATGGAGTCCGGCTGCGGCGGCTTGCGGTAGGAGGAGGCGTTGGCCACCACGTCGCTGCCCACCACGATGGAGACGCCGCGGTCCGGAAATGCCTGACGCAGCTGCCGCAGGTTGGCGGGGTTGGCGATGTTCACCGGAAAATCCTCGGGGAAGATGTGGACGTGGAACTCGTTGGCCACGGACATGGCCGCGATGCGGCGGCGGATACGGGTGGGCTGGGTCCGCTTGGACCACGAGAATTCATCAATGGCCAGCAGCACCTCAAACCCTGCGTCGCGGATGGCGCGGACGATGCCCTTATGCGACAGGGTGAAGGGGTCGAAGGTGCCGGGGAAGAAGGCGATGGGACGGGGCGAGCCGAAATCGAAGCCCTCGCGAAACAGCTGCTCCTCCGTCATGAAGCGGTAGAGCCGCCCCAGCATGGCGGCGCGGTAGTAGAATGTGAGGCCGTGATCCGGCTCCTCGTCGTAGGCGGCCAGCAGCTTCCGCTCCGTCAGCACGAAGGCGCGGCATTTCTCGTGGTCGCCCAGCTCCGCGGAGCCGAACACCCTGCGGCCCAGGACGTACAGCGCCTCCTGCCGCACGGCGTCGTCGATGCCGTACAGACCCCGCATCAGCATGCCCAGCAGCCGCTGACGGCGGCGGCGATAGGCTTCGTCCGCCTCGGGAAAGCGGGTGCGGTAGGTGTCGTAGGCCTCGTAGACCACGCCCACGGTATCCAGCACCGAGGCGGCCACGCGGCTGTCGGCGGCGCTGAGGTTCACCCAGAGGTCGTCCAGCAGCTCATCCAGCTCGGCAGGGGGGAGCCACAGCATGAAGCGGCCCAGATAGTCAGGGATATACTTGGTGAATTCCTGCTGCCCCAGCTCCAGGCCGCGGCACAGCTCCACCGCCACCTCGTTGCGCTGGTCCGCCGTCAGGCGGGGCGCCAGCTCCAGCAGGGCGTTACCGGCACTATGGCGCACGGTGACGCGGTCGCTGACCTTGATGAGGTTGGAGAGGTGGGTGGCGATGTGGAGGACAGGGCTGGCGCCGCTGCGGGCAAAATCCGTCAGCAGGCGGATATTGGCCTGCTTGGTGAGCCACGGCGTGGCGGTCTTGAGGTTGTCCAGAAAGATCTCGGACACGGCGTCATCCGCCAGGATGACGGGGGCGCCGCCGGACAGCACGTCCTCCCGCAGCAGGCGCAGGGTGCTGCTGCCGTCGCAGGAGATGTGCTCCAGCGCCCGCAGGGGCGCGGCGGAGCGGGGCGACAGCCGGTGCAGCCGGTCCAGCAGCAGCACGGCGGCGGTGCGTACCTCCACTGAGTCGTGGGTGGACAGCTCCTGAGCGAAGTGCAGCAGCAGGGCCGTGTGGCGGCGGGAATAGGCTGCCGCAGGCAGAGCCGCCGCCGTGTCCAGCAGCTGGAAGGCCACGGTGTCCGCCACCTGTTCGGGGTGGCGATAGTAGGCAAAGAGGGGAGAGAGGAACCGCTCCTCCCGTCCCGCGCTGTGCTGCAGAAGGGAGTTGACGGCGAATTTCAGGGTATAGCCGATCCAGCGGCGGTGCTGGGGCATCAGCTTGTGGTCGGGGTAGATGATCTTCTCCAGATACAGCTTCCACTGGTCCAGATCGGTGATGGCGCGGGGGTCGGGGCGGCTGCCCGCAGGGCGCTCCTTGGCGTAGCCCGCGTGGAAGCCGCCGATGATCTCGCCCAGCAGCGCTGCCGCCTGACGGCGGATGTCGCCCTCGCGGTGCATCAGCAGCTCGTAGAGGAAGGCCAGCGTCTGGACCTTCTGGGGAATGTGGAGATACAGGGAGTAGGACTCGAACACGCCCAGATAGGCGCGGAGGCGGCGCCAGTTGGTCTCGCCCCGGGCCAGCTCCAGCAGTTGGGCGAAGCTGCGCTGACCGGTGAGACGGCTCATCAGCTCCATGTTGTGGCCCACGCACTGCATGGTCAGGGCGTGGAGAGCCTCCTCGTCGGTCATGAGGGCCGTCTGCTTCTGCGGGCGGGGCGGCGTGTCATGGCCCTGCAGCGTCACGTCCACGCCCTTGTCGGCCATGAACTGCTCGAAATCCCGCAGGCGGGCGTAGACCCGCATGTAGCGCTGCCGCTTGGCATCGTCTACGGCGTCCAGCTTCGATAGGATCACGTCGAAAGCCTCCGGCAGGGAGGAGATGCGGGTGATCTCCCGCCCATCGGGGCCTACGCTCTGCTTGACGCGGAAGTCCGCGTAGATCAGCAGCAGCGACTCCACAGACAGGTAGTCCGGCTCCAGATCCCAGACGGAGTGGTTGGCGGCCACGTGGCCAATGTCGGTGAGACGGCGGCGGCGGAACCATAGATCCGTATAGTAGTAGTGCAGGTAGGGCACCCGCTCCCCGGGACGGCAGCCGAATTTGCCGATATCGTGTCCGGCGGCGCTGCCGGACACCAGCGCCAGATCCACGGGGATACCGGCGCGGTGCAGGGCGCGGCCCGCCGTCATGGCCACGTGGTGGACGCCGGCGATGTGCTCCAGCGTGCGGTAGGGTGTGGCCTCCAGCCCCAGACGCATCAGCTCATAGACGTACTCCCGCTTCCAACAGCGCAGCATCTGGACGTAGCTGACGGCGCAGGCGCTGCCGGACAGCTCCGCCTCCGTCAGGAGCCGGAACGTCCAGGCGGGGTCCGGCGGCAGCATCTCGTTCTCCGCGGCGAACAGCACCTGCAGCACCGACAGGAAAAACACGGCTCCGGGGCCGAAGGGCTCCGGCGTGTCCCGCTCCGGATACAGCAGGCGGCGGGCAAAGTCGTAGGTATAGGCCAGCCAGCCCTGCTGCGGCGCAGCTCCGCCGCTGAGAGCGTCCAGCTCCGGACGGCACAGGGCCAGCACGTCGGCGCAGCGCAGACGCCGCCCCTGAAACAGGGGTACAAAGCGCTGCATATAGCCCTCCGTCTCCAGACGGCGGGCAAACGACTCTCCCTGGGGCAGCCAGTCCGCCGCAGGGCGGCCGGTAAGGCGGCGGCGCAGGGCGCTGTTCATCTGACGTATGCGTTTTTTCGTCATAGAGATCCCTCCCGCTTTCAGACGCCGCGCAGACAGAGGCGGCGTATGGGAATGGTGATATTGTATGCCATGGGCCGCCGCGCTGTCAACATTTTCGGCGGCAATCTTAGTCGGGCCTTAATGCTTTGTTCATATTCCGTTCACATTCGCACGGGGCCGCCATGGTAAGATGGGATCAAGCATCTGACGACGCTTTTTCACAAATTCTGCGGAACATTTTTCCGCGGTGCGCCGTCATACATGTATGTGGAATACTGCGGCGCACCGCAGAGGAAAGGCAAAGGAGATAACACCATGAAGAAAGCTGCTTTCATTCTGGCGCTGGCCATGCTGCTGGGCGTGGCCGCCGGCTGCGGTCAGAGCGCCGGCGAAGCATCCGTGCAATCCGTCTCCATGATCTGCGGGCTGGGCTCCGCCGGTATGACGGACCGTTTTGCCGGCGTGGTCAGCGCGCTGGGCGAGACCAACATCAAAAAGGACGACTCCATGACCATCGGCGAGATCAAGGTCAAGGCGGGCGACGCCGTCAACGTGGGCGACGTGCTGTTCACCTATGATATGAGCCAGCTTGAAATCGATTTAGAGGATGCCCAACTGTCTTTGGAGGAGTTGAAGTCTCAGCTGGAAACACAGCAGGAAGAGAAGAAGCAGGCGGAGGACGCGCTGGACGAAACCACGGATGACACCGAGCGCCGTCGGCTGCTGCTGGACATTCGGAATTACAACAACGAAATGCAGAAGACCAATCGCAGCATCGCTGAAAAGAACCGCGACATCGAGAAGCTGCAGAAGAACATGCAGAACAGCTCCGTGAAGGCGGAGGTGGCCGGCGAGGTCAAGAGCGTCAACGCCAATGGCGGCACCGACAACAACAACAATCCTCTGCCCCTGATCTCCATCGTGCAGACCGGCGGCTACCGCGTGAAGGGCTACGTCAACGAGAACAACGCATCGGTGCTCAGCGAGGGCATCAGCGTCGTCATCCGCTCCCGCGTCAGCGACCAGACGTGGCAGGGCACCATCTCCAGCATCGACTGGAACAACCCCGCCCAGAGCAGCAACAACAACTACGACAGCGGCAGCAGCGACACCGGCAACTCCAGCAAGTACCCGTTCTATGTGGAGCTCAGCAGCAGCGATGGGCTGCTGATGGGCCAGCACGTGTACATCGAGCCGGATCTGGGACAGGGCGCACAGGACGCCAACGCCATCCACCTGCCGGCCTACTTCATCAACGACGCGGACTCCTCCCCCTGGGTGTGGGCCCAGAGCAGCAGCGGCAAGCTGGAAAAGCGCAGCGTGACGCTGGGGGAGCATGACGCGGAGCTGGACACCTACGTCGTCACCGACGGGCTGACGGCGGCGGACTACATCGCCTTCCCCGACGAGACGCTGAAGGCCGGCATGACCTGCGTGACCTACGACGAGAGCACCTTCGATCCCGATAACAGCAGCAGCGGCATGACGGACGGCAGCATGACGGACGGCAGCATGACGGACGGCAGCATGACGGACGGCGGCATGACGGACGGCGGCATGGCGGATATGTCCGGCGCGGATGACGGCGGCGACGTGACCGCGCCCGCTGCGGACGGCGCCGTCACGGACGCACCGGTGGAGGGCTGAGTATGATCCTGGAAATGCACGACATCTGCAAGGACTACCCCATGGGGAAATCCGTGAACCACATTCTCAAGCACATCGACCTTGAGGTGGAGGAGGGGGAGTATCTTGCCATCATGGGGCCTTCCGGCAGCGGTAAGACCACGCTGATGAACCTGATCGGGTGCCTGGACGTGCCCACCAGCGGCAGCTACCTGCTGAACGGGCAGGACATCACCAAGTGCAGTCCCAAGCAGCTGGCGGAGGTGCGGAACAAGGAGCTGGGCTTCGTGTTCCAGTCCTTCAACCTGCTGCCCAAGCTGACAGCGGTGGAGAATGTGGCGCTGCCCCTGCTGTACGGCGGGGTGAAGAAGGCGGAGCGGCTGGAGCGTGCCCGTCAGGCGCTGGAGACGGTGGGCCTGTCCGACCGCGTGGATCACCGGCCGGATCAGCTGTCCGGCGGACAGTGCCAGCGCGTGGCCATCGCCCGGGCCATCGTGGGAAGGCCCAAGCTGCTGCTGGCTGACGAGCCCACCGGCGCGCTGGATTCCGCCAGCGGCGCACAGGTGATGGATCTGTTCCAGCAGCTGCACCAGAGCGGCTCCACCATCATCATGATCACCCACGATCAGGGCATCGCACAGCATGCCCACACCATTATGAACATTCGCGACGGTGTGCTGTCAGGAGGTGCATTCCATGAGTAAATCCCTGAAAAAGGCGCTGCTGATCGTGGGCATTGCCGCAGCCGTGTGCGCCGCCGTATGGGGCGGCCTGACACTGGCGCGGAACGCCCAGCGCGGCGACGTGAAGGTGTTCGACGTACCCAGCTTCGCCATGACCGACTACTGGGGCGACACCGCCAACACCAGCGGCTCGGTGAGCACCGATAAATTGCAGAAGATCTACCTCTCCCAGAGCCAGACGGTGAGTCAGGTGTATGTGAAAGAGGGGCAGAATGTAAAGAAGGGCGACAAGCTGCTGGCCTACGACACCACGCTGTCTCAGGCGGAGGTGGAGAGTGCCCAGATCCAGCTGGAGCGTATGCAGCTGGAACTGGAAACAGCCAAGAATAACCTGTCCCTGTACCGCAAGGCGGAGAACCGCGAGGAGCTGCAGAAGGAATATGACCGCGTGGCCGCCATTCTGGAGAAGCTGCGCTCCCAGCAGGACCAGCTGGCCGGACGGGGTTCCCCCGTGAAGCAGGGCCGTCTGGGCGACAGCCTTGGCCAGAGCAAGGATAAGCCCCTGTACTACCAGTGGCTGGAGGATACCCGCACCAAGGAGTACTACCTGACGGACGACATCATCCGGAACGACATCCTGCCCAAGAGCCGGAACAGCGCCTACGTGGTGCTGGTGACCCGTGCGGGCAACGTGAACAACGGCGCCATCACCTGCTACGGCATGTACATCGTGGCCGAGGACACGGAGACGCCTGTGAAGCTGAAGGTGATGAACGACCTGCCCGCCTATCAGGACGGCTATGTGACCCCCACCACCGCGGAGATCAAGGACCGCGAGGAGCAGCTGGCCACCATCGAGAAGCTGCTGAACGAATCCATGACCAAAGAAGAGCTGAAGTCCCTCATCGCCACCACGGAAAAGCAGGTCTACGACGGCCAGCGCTCCGTGAAGCAGGCTCAGATCGGGCTGGACAAGAAAAAGAAGGAGCTGGGTGACGGCACCGTATACAGCGAGATCGACGGCGTGGTCAAGGCCGTGCGGCCGGCGGACGAGGCCTATAACAACAGCGAGGCTGTGGTGGAGGTCTCCGGCGGCGGCGGCTATTACATCACCGGCACGCTGGGCGAGCTGGACCTGGGTAAGGTGAAGCTCGGCGACACGGTGGACATCAGCAGCTGGATGACCGGCGCCAGCTGTCAGGGTGAGATCGTGGAGATCAGCGACTTCCCCACGGACAACAGAAGCAACTGGGGCGACGGCAACAGCAATGTGTCCTATTACCCCTTTAAGGTATTCGTCTCCGAGGACGCCAACCTGCAGCCCGGAGACTATGTGGATATGTCCTATCAGAAGACCGTCACCACCGACGGCAATACCATCTATCTCCAGACCATGTTCATCCGCACGGAGAACGGCAAGAGCTACGTAATGGCCCGCGGCGACAACGGCAGGCTGGAGAAGCGCTGGGTCCAGACGGGACGCGACCTGTGGGGAAGCTACACCCAGATCCGCGGCGGACTGTCGCTGGAGGACTATGTGGCGTTCCCCTACGGGAAGGACGTGCGGGAGGGCGCCGCCACGGTGGAAGCCAACGCCGACGAGCTGTACAACGGACTGTAAGGAGGGCGAAGCGATGTTAGAAAATATCAATCTCGCCTTTCAGGGCGTGTGGAGCCACAAGATGCGGTCGTTCCTGACCATGCTGGGCATCATCATCGGTATCGCGGCCATCATCACCATCGTATCCACCATTCAGGGCACCAACGAGCAGATCAAGCAGAACCTCATCGGCGCCGGCAACAACGTGGTCCGCGTGCAGCTGACCCAGGACGGCAATGAGATAAGCCTGGACTACTCCGACATCCCCCAGGGCGTCAGCACCATCACGGAGGACATGCGCAGCGAGATGAGCCAGCTGGGCAGCGTGGCGGATGTGTCCCTGTACCACCAGCGGCAGTGGCCCGACGGCGTGTACGTGGGCGATACGTCCTTCAGCGGCACTCTGTACGGCATCGACAGCCACTTTCTGTCTGCGGCAGACTACGCCGTCAACTACGGCCGATCCTTCGTGGAGTCGGACTTCGCCAGCTGCCGGAAGGTGGCGCTCATCGACACCAAGAGCGCCCAGAGCCTGTTTCAGGGCGAGAATCCCATCGGAGGCACTCTGGAGATCAGCGGCGAGCCCTTCACCGTGGTGGGCGTGGTGTCCTCCCGCGTGTCCTCGGAGCCGGTCATCAACAGCATCAATGACTACTACATGTACTCCGGCAGCACCTCCGGCACCATCTTCATCCCCGACAGCTGCTGGCCCATCGTCTATCGTTACGACGAGCCCCAGTATGCGGCGGTGCGGGCGGTGTCCACCAACGACATGACCACCGCCGGCAACAACGTGGCGGAATACCTCAACAGCCACGTTATCTCCGGCGACACCTACAAGTACCAGTCCAAGGACCTGCTGCAGCAGGCCAGCCAGCTGCAGAGCCTGTCCGAGAGCTCCAACCGGCAGCTCATCTGGATCGCCGCCATCTCTCTGGTGGTGGGCGGCATCGGCGTCATGAACATCATGCTGGTGTCTGTGACGGAGCGTACCCGCGAGATCGGCCTGAAGATCGCCATCGGCGCACAGCAGAGCCGTATCCGCTGGCAGTTCCTGACGGAGGCCGCCGTGCTCACCAGCATGGGCGGCATTCTGGGCGTGGCCTGCGGCATCGGCCTGGCGGAGATGATGTCCCATATCATGGGCACACCGGTGGCTATCAGCGTACCGGCCTGCATCATCGCCGTGGCCTTCTCTATGGTCATCGGCGTGGTGTTCGGCTTCGTACCGGCGGTGAAGGCCTCCAAGCTCAACCCCATTGAGGCCCTGCGCCGCGAGTAAGAGACGCGAAATATACAAAGAGAGAGGTCCTGCTGTGCAGGACCTCTCTCTTTGTATGGATTCCGCCTGCGTCATCCTATGCAGGGACGAAGGCGCGGACGACCAGACACTTCTTTATACCGCATGAGGTGGAAAAATGCCGGCGTCCCGTCAAAATTTGGCCAGAAATGCGTCGGGCACGGTGCAGCCCTCCGGCAGCACCTCCAGCACCACGTAGCTCCCGTTGACGGACACTGCGGCGCTGTTTTTCCACATGGCGGCCTCGTCCGGATACATGGTATCGTTGGCCATGGTGTCCACGCGGGTCTGGAAGATGTCGCGCACCTTGGCTGCGTCGGCACTGTCAGCCACCTCCACCATGGCTACCTCGCAGGAGGTGGCAGTGGGGGAGAGGAAGAACACCGACTGCTTCAGTTGGATGTCCGCGATGCCGGGGTAGTAGCCGTTCAGCAGCTCCACCGCCGTTTCCTCCAGCAGGGCGGGGGCGTTGTCGCCCAGCTCCTCGTTGACCTGGGCGATGGCTGCTTCATAGGCGGCGCGCAGATCCACGGACTGACCGCCGCCGGACGTGCCCTTGCCGCAGGCGGTCATGGCCAGCATCAGCAGGGCCATGCAGAATACACACAGCTTTTTCATCGAAAACACTCCTTTCATCGGGCGGGCAGAACACCGCCTCTGCCGTTTCTGACGGCACGGGGCGGCGTTTCGTTCCGCATTCAGCGGACAGTGGGGGGCGGGGCGTTCCAGCCGTCGGGAAAATTGGCCAGTACCCAGCGGCGGGTGTGGTCAATGAAGGCTCGGGTGCTGTTGGACAGGGCGTTTTTGTCCTTGACGCAGATACCGATGTTCCGGTAAAACGGCTGGGGCAGAGAGCAGGACACCAGCGGATAGGCACAGCGGTAGAGCATCAGCTCCTCCATGATGCTGATGCCCAGCCCGCTGGACACCATGGCCAGGATGGTCTGATCCTGCTGGACGGTGTACTGGATCTTCGGCGTGATGCCCAGCGTGTCGAACACCGCCTGGATCTCATAGTCGTCGCCCTCGTCCAGTAGGATCAGGGGGTACTGCTCCAGTGCCGCAGGCGGGAAGGGGTTCGCACCCGCCAGCGGGTGGTCGCAGGGGACGATGACCTTCCACTGGTCCCGCTGGAGAATCCAGCAGTCCAGATACTTTTCAACAGGGGCGGGGAGGCTGATGAAGCCGCAGTCCGCCTGTCCGTTCAGCACCCAGTCGCCAATCTCGTTGTTGAAGTTGGAGGGCAGCAGCTCAAACTCGATATGGGGGTAGTGGGTCTGAAAGGTCTTGAGGATGTTGGGCAGCCACTTTTCCGACACGCTGGTGAAGGTAGCCACCTTGACAAGACCTGTCTCCAGACCCCGCAGGTCGGCGGCCTGCTGCTCCAGCTGGTGCTGCATGGCGCACATCTTCTCGAAGTAGGGCAGCAGCGCCCGTCCGTCCGCCGTGGGGGTGACGCCGCCGTGGCTGCGGATCAGCAGGGGCACACCCAGCTCCTCCTCCAGTGAGCCGATGGCATGGCTGACGCCGGACTGGGTAAAGTTCATCTCCCGCGCCGCGGCAGTGAAGCTGCCGCACTCCACGGTCTTGAGGAATACCTGATATTTCGCAACGCTCATGGGCGCACGCTCCTTTCCTGGTGCAAGTATAGCATATCCGCCGTCCCGGTGCAAAGTTTTTTTCATGGTTTTGATGATTATGATGCGTTTTACAAATTCCCGCACTTGTGGTACATTAAAGATACGTTAAGAAGAACCGCAGAAAGGAGGCGCTGAAGCATGGGTCCGAGTTTCGTGATGGCCGCTCTGGCCGGTCTTCTTGTGGTAGTCGGCATCGTCAGCAAAGTCACCGGCAAGTAAGTCTTTTCCGTTTTTTCAGGTTTCACCTCCCCCCGTGGCGGCACCATCTCCCTGTCGCCGGTACGCTCGTCCGCTTCCCGCGGGCGGGCGTATTTTTTACCAGAGAAGGCGGGAAATCTTGCATCTTTTTCACTTTTATGGTATAGTGAGCGACATTAAGATCCCGCACACCGCGGGCAAAAGGAGCTTGTCATGACACAGAAAAGGATCCATACGCTGTCGCTGCTGGCGGCCATCACCGCAGCCGTCATCTTCGGCATGAGCTTCATGTTCTCCAAGCTGGCGCTGGAGAAGGCGGCCCCCACCGTGCTGCTGGCGGTGCGGTTCACTGTGGCGGTGGCGGCCATGACGCTGGTGATCCTGGTCAACGCGCTGGTGGGAAAGCTGCGGGGGCGGCCGCTGTTCGCCTTCTCCCTGCGGGGCAAGCCGGTGTATCAGCTGCTGCTTCTGGGCATCGTGCAGCCGGTGGCCTACTTCATCTTCGAGAACTACGGTATCCTGTACACCTCGTCGGCGGTGGCGGGCACCATCATCTCGGCGGTGCCGGTGTGCTGCATTCTGATGGACGTGCTGGTGCTCCACGAGAAGGTGACGCTGAAGCAGGTGCTGTGCGCCGTGTGCGCTATCGGCGGTGTGGCGCTGATCTCCGCCGGAGGGGCGGTGATGGTCTCGGCGCTGGGCATGCTGTTCCTGCTGCTGACCATGCTCAGCGACACGCTGTACTACGGCATCAGCCACAGCGCCGCCAAGCTGTTCACCCCGTTCGAGATGACCTACGTCATGTTCGCGGTAGGCATGGTGGTGTTCATCCCCGTGGCGCTGCTCCACGCCGGAGGGCTGACCAGCCCCATGATCCTGGAGCCCTTGCAGGACGGGCAGTTCTGGCTGGCAGTGCTGTATCTGGGGCTTTTGTCCTCGGTAATGGCCTACGGACTGCTGAATTTCGCCAACAGCCACCTGTCCGTGTCGGAGACATCACTTTTTTCCAACGTCACCACGGTGGTGTCTGTGCTGGCGGGCGTGGTGCTGCTGAAGGAACCCTTCAGTGTGTGGCAGATGCTGGGTGTGGTCATCATTCTGGTGTGCGTATTCGTGGCCAATGTATCCGGAAAAGAAACAAGATCTCACTCTCAGGAGGTCTGAGACAATGTATAAGAACGAAAAACGCTATGCGCTGGTAAACGGCGTGCTGCTGGACGGCACCCGTGATATGGCGCCCCAGACGGGGAAGGTCATCTGCGTGGACGGCAGCCGTATCGCCGCCGTCACCGACGGGGCGGCGCCCGCGGGGTACGAGACGGTGGATCTGGGCGGGCAGTACGTGCTGCCCGGGCTCATCAACCTGCACGTCCACCTGCCGGCCTCCGGCAAGCCCAAAAAGAAGCCCTCCGACCCCAAAAAGCTGGTGAAGCTCATCACCTCCAACGGCCTGATGCGCCGCGTGGGCATCCGCCTGTGCGAGGGCTACGCCAAGATGGAGCTGCTCAGCGGCGTCACCACCATCCGCACGGTGGGCGGCGTGGCGGATTTTGACACCATGATCCGCGATCAGGCGGCGGCAGGGGCCATCCTGAGCCCCCGCGTGGTGGCGTCCAACATGGCGGTATCCGTGCCCGGAGGCCACATGGCAGGCTCCCTGGCCTACGAGGCCCGCACGCCGGAGGAGGCTGCGGCCTGCGTGGAGAAGATCGCGGCGGAGAAGCCCGACCTCATCAAGCTGATGATCACCGGCGGCGTCATGGACGCCGAGGTGGTGGGTGAGCCCGGGGTGCTGCGGATGCAGCCGGCGCTGGTGAAGGCCGCCTGCGATAAGGCCCACGCTCTGGGCATGAAGGTGGCGGCCCATGTGGAGAGCCCCGAGGGCGTCCGCGTGGCGCTGGAAAACGGCGTGGACTCCATTGAGCACGGAGCCAGGCCGGACGCGGATATCCTGCGGCTGTTCAAGGAGCGGGGCGCGTTCCAGGTATCCACCATCTCCCCCGCCGTGCCCTACGCCCTGTTTGACCGCAGCATCTCCCACGCCACCTACGAGCAGCAGGCCAACGGCCTTGTGGTTTTCGAGGGTATCGTGGCGCTGGCCAAGGCGTGTCTGGCGGAGGGTATCCCCGTGGGTCTGGGCACCGACACCGGCTGCCCCTACATCACCCACTATGACATGTGGCGGGAGCTGTGCTACTTCGTGAAGTACTGCGGCGTGACGCCCGCCTTCGCGCTGCACAGTGCCACGCTGCTGAACGCGGAGCTGGCGGGCATTGCCGACGTTACCGGCTCCGTGGAGGCCGGGAAGGCGGCGGACCTCATCGTGTGCCCTGCGGACCCGCTGGCGGACCTGACGGCCCTGCGCAGGCTGTCCATGGTCATCCGCGACGGCTGGCGCCTCGAAAACCCCACGGTGAAGAAGATGCCGGAGGTGGAGCGGGAGCTGGACAAGTTCCTGTAAGCGCTTCCACAGGAAATAAGAGGGACGGCCCTGCGGGCCGTCCCTCTTTTGTCGTTACAGTTCCAGCTCCTTGAGGACGCTGTGGCACCTGGCGTTGCTGGCGAACACCGACGAGGGCCGCAGCACATTGGGCGCGGTATCCGCGAAGTCGGTGACGATACCGCCGGCCTCCGTGATGATCAGGCTGCCGGCAGCGTAGTCCCAGGGAGACAGGCAGCACTCGCCGAACACCTCCACCCGTCCCGCCGCCACCTGGCACAGGTCCAGGGCCGCCGCGCCGAAGCGGCGGAAGTCCAGCCCCTTTTCGTACAGCTGGCGGATCAGGGAGAAGTTCTGCTCCGTCAGGCTGCGGTCGTAGATGGTGGAGCCGCAGAGGAACACGGCGTGGGCCATGTCCCGCTCACTGACCCGGATGGGCAGGCCGTTGCAGAACGCACCGCCATCCTTCTGAGCGGAGAACAGCTCGTCGGCAAAGGGGTCGTAGACCACGGCGTACTGCGTCTGGCCGTCCTGAGCCAGCGCCACGGAGATGTCGCTGTAATGCAGGCGGCGGACGAAGTTGGTGGTGCCGTCGATGGGGTCCACGATGAAGGTCCACGGGCGGGTCAGGGCCGTGTGATCCCCCTCCTCGCCCAGAAAGTCCGCCTCCGGCAGCAGAGCCAGCAGCTCCCGCTGCAGAAAGCCCTGCACCGCCACGTCGTACTTGGTGACAAGGTCGGCGGCGCCGTGCTTTTCCATGGTGGCCCGCTCGATGTCATGGGCCTCGCGGACGATGTCGCCGGCGCGGCGGACAACGCCCTCCAGCTGCTGCAGCATATCTGTTCTCATATGAGTTCCCTCCTGATGACCGTACCGGCGTGTGCGCCGGTGAGTGTATCGTGTATGACCGCCGGCTGCCCCGCCACCAGCACGGCGTCCAGTCCGGACGCCATCCGGCAGGGGCGCCGGTAATCGCCGTTTTCCCGCAGCTGCGCGGGGTCAAAGACGCAGAGGTCTGCGTCCATACCCTCCGCGATGACGCCCTTGTGCCGCAGGCGCAGGGCCCGGGCGGGCAAAGCCGTCATCTTCCGCACCGCCTGCTCCAGCGTCAGGGCATGTTTTTTCATGACAAAGTGCTGGATGAGCCGGGGGAACGTGCCGTAGACCCGCGGGTGGGGCATGCCCTCCGTGGGATAGGTGGAGTCGGAGATCAGGTTGGACAGGTCACTTTGCAGGATGGCGATGATGTCCTCCTCCGACGCCATGAAGTCGATCATGGTGATCTGGCCGTCCTCCCGCACCAGCAGGTCGCAGCAGCAGTCCAGCGGGTCCTGCCCCGTCAGGGCCGCGATCTGGGCAAGGCTTTTGCCCAGGAACGGGTGATCCTCGGGGCAGTGAAGGCTGGTGAGGTAGATGCCGTCCCAGCCGGCCAGACGGGCGATATCATCAAAGCCGCTGCCGCTTTCGATGCGCCGGGCCAGCTCCCGACGGGCGGCGGGGTCGCTCAGACGGCGGACCACCGCGTCCATGCCGCCCTCCAGAAACTCCGGCGGCAGGATGTGCAGCAGCTGGGTGGAGCCGGCGGTGTAGGGGTAGACGTCGCAGCTGACATCCAGTCCCTCCTGACGGGCCTGCTCTAAAAGCGCCAGCGCACGGGGGATCTTTTTGCCCCAGCTGTCCCGCCCCATGGCCTTCAGGTGGCTGATGTGCAGGGGGATGCGGAGGCTGCGGGCCACGGTGAGCATCTCCTCCACGGAGGTGCAGACACCGGCGCCTTCCTGCCGCATATGGACGGTGAGGGGGATGTCCTGCCCTCGCAGGGGCTCCAGCGTATGGATCAGCTCCTCCGTGGTGCAGAAGCACTCCGGCGCGTAGCCAAGTCCCAGCGATACGCCCAGCGCGCCGTCGCCCAGAGCACGCTCCATGGCGCGGTGGATGGCGCGGTAGTGCGCTTCGTCCAGATGCTCCAGCTCGTAACCGGCGGTGTCCGCCCGCAGAATGCCCGCGCCCACCAGCATGCCGGTGTGCAGGGGCAGGTCCCGCAGCGCTGCCAGATAGGCGGCCAGAGACGCTGAGGGCAGGGTATCCGGTATATCGCCGGTGATGGGCCGCAGGTAGGCGCGGATAGCGGCGGCGTGGTCCGGCCCGAAGGGGGCGGCGGACAGGCCGCAGTTGCCGTTGACGATGGTGGTCAGGCCCTGCCGCAGCTCCAATGAGCCGTAATCGGGGCGAAAGGCTGCGGCGTCGGCGTGGCGGTGGATGTCGATGAAGCCCGGGGTCACGGTGCGGCCGGCGACATCCATAGTACGGCCCGCCGCGGCGGCGGACAGGTCGCCGACAGCGGTGATGGTCCCGCCGGTAATGCCTATGTCGGCGGGGAAGGCGGGACGGCCGGTGCCGTCGATCACCGTGCCGCCGCGGAGAATGGTGTCAAACATGGTTTCGCCTTTCTATTTCTCCTGCTGGCAGGGGAGGGTGATGGTAAAACGGGTGATGCCGCCGCTGCTGTCGCAGCGGATAGCGCCGTGGTGGGCCTCCGCGATGGCCTTGGCGATGGGCAGTCCCAGGCCGAAGCTGTCGCCGCCGGTACGGGACTCGTCGGCCCGATAGAACCGATCGAAGATATGAGGCAGCTTGTCGGAGGGGATGTCTGCGCCCTGGTTCTCCACCTGTACACAGGCGTTCCGGCCCTGCCGCAGGGCGTCCAGCCGGATCTCCGTGTGGGGCGCGGCGTATTTGATGGCGTTGTCCAGCAGGACGGCCACCGCCTGAGCCAGCTTCTCCCCGTCGCCCCGCACCGTCAGGTCCGGCGCGATGTCGTAGGACAGGGTATGGCCTGCCTCGAAGGCCACCGGTTCGAACCGCAGGGCGGCGTCCGCCGCGATGTCGGAAAGGTCCGCCGCTGCGTCCGGCAGGTGCGCGCCGCTGCGCTCCACCCGGGACAGGGTCAGCATATCCTCCACCAGCCGCTTCATGCGGTGGGACTCGGCGCGGATGTTATCCACATACTGCTTCTGCTCCGGCAACGCGGACTGGTCCAGCAGCTCCGCCGAGGACAGCACCACCGTCAGGGGCGTTTTCAGCTCATGGCTGGCATCGGACAGAAACTGCTTCTGCTGCTGCCACGCACGGGCCACCGGCCGCGTTACCGCACCGCTGAGCACATAGCTGCAGGCGAACAGCACCGCCAGCGCCACAAATCCGATGAGCAGGCTGCCGGTCAGCAGGCCGCGGAGGGTGGCCTGCTCCAGCGTGCTGTCGGTAAAGGCGATGCGGGTGGACAGGAGCCCCACGCTCCGCAGATAGCGCAGGTGGTAGTCCGCCAGCACGCCCTCGTCCTCCTGAGCCGACAGGGCGGCGGTGACGATGTCCGCCAGCGCTGACTTGTCCGTCAGGTCGTAGTAGCCGTTGCCGGAGACGCGGACGGTGCCGCTGGCGTAGACCTCCGCCACGAAGCAGGGCAGGGTGGACCCATCCGGCTGGGACAGGTCGTAAACGCCGGTCCGGACGGCCTCCTCCATCTGCTGGCGGACGCTGCGGGACAGGGCGGAGCGGGCAAAGAAGAACACGGCGGCGAACACGGCCAGCAGTACGCAGAACACCATACCCATGTTCAGGCCCACCACCTTCCAGCGGAGACGGCGGATCATGATACCGCCTCCTCCAGGCAGTAGCCCACCATGCGCAGTGTTTTGATCTGTACGCGGGAGCGCAGATGGGCCAGCTTCCGCCGCAGGAAGGAGATGTAGACCTCCACATTATTATCCTCGGCGGCGGAGTCGTAGCCCCATACCTTTAAGATCAGCTGCTCCTTGGACACGATCTGGCTGCCGTTTTTCATCAGCAGCTCCATGAGGTCGTACTCCCGACGGCTCAGCCGGACGGACCGGTCGCCGCAGGACAGCAGAAACGTGGACTGCTGGAGATGCAGGTCACCGAAGACGGTGGCGCCGCTGTCCGCCGTCTCGCCGCCCCGCCGCAGCAGGGAGCGGATGCAGGCCAGCAGCTCCTCCGTCTCAAAGGGCTTGGTCAGGTAGTAGTCCGCGCCGCAGTCCAGACCCCGCACCCGATCGCTGAGATCGCTGCGGGCCGTCAGCATCAGCACCGGCACCGTCTCGCCGCCGGCGCGGAGCTGCTGCAGCAGGGAAAAGCCGTCCAGCTCCGGCAGCATGGCGTCCAGCAGCACCAGATCGTAAATGCCGCTGCGGGCGTTGTCCAGACCGGACACGCCGTCATAGCTGACATCCACGGCGTAGCCCCGCCGGTGCAGCAGCTCCGCCAGCGTGTCCGCCAGACGCTTTTCATCCTCCACGATCAGAATACGCACAGACAGCCCTCCTTTTTTCGCCTTGATTTATACCACAAAAGGGTGCGTTTTGCAAGGCCGGCTCCGCATGTGAGAGCACGCGGTCCTGCCGGCGCCTATTCGGCTGAAATGCGGCCGAAAGGATACCCCCATGCTGACGCATGGGGGTATCCCTGGATCTCTTCAGTTCAGGCCGGTCTCCGCCAGCGTCAGCAACTGCACCAGCGACGTCTCCTCCATGCGGTAGATGGTGGGATCGTCGTTGACGGTGACGTAGCGGCCGCCGCTGCCATCGGGCAGGCCCACAGTCAGCGTCAGGGTGGACTCGGTGCCCAGCTCGTTGGTATAGGTCACCAGCGCCTGAGCGTCCGGCGCATCCAGCCCGCAGATAGCGGCGGCGCCCTCGGCGGGATCATAGTCCACGCAGGCGGTGACGGACAACCGGCCCAGCTCCTCCACCAGTGCGGCGGTGGCCTCCGTGACATCGCGGCTGCCCACCTTGCGCACGCCGTCCACCACGCGGATGTTGACCAGAACGTTCTCCCCGCCCTGTACCGCGGCGGACAGCAGGTTCTCCTCGGTAATGACCGGCAGCACCGGCAGCGCCGCCATGTCGTAGATGCTGCCGTCCAGCAGCTGGAAGATCTTCACGGCGTTATCGGACACCAGGCGCACGGTGCCATCCTCGGCGCAGCGCATGTACCAGTCGCCGGACTCCGCCTGATCGCCCCGGGCAAAGGTCAGGGTCTCGCCGTCCGCCGTGACGGCCAGAGTGATCTTTGTGTCATCCAGCCCGTAGTCGGCCAGATCCTCCTCCGCCACCCGCACCGGCGAGGCCGCCGTCATGGCGGCAGCCGCCTCCACCAGCGCCGGCATAGCCTCCTGATCCAGCGGGAAGGTGGTGTCGTCCTGCCAGTACCAGGTCTCATCCTCGCGGCTGAACCGCAGCACCTGGCTGTCGTCGGACAACACCAGCGCCGTGATGCCCTCCGGCGGCAGCGCCGTCTGGACGGCGGCGTCCGCCTCCTTGCTCTGGGTATCCGCGCCGCTGCCGCAGGCGGTCAAAAGCGCCGCCGTCAGCAGCAGCGCGATGATGGATACATAGCGTTTCATTGGAAAAATTCTCCCCTTTCTGCTCTGAGACCCCGACAGTATAACAGTTCTCCCTCAAAAAGTGAAGAACAAAACGTGAACAAATGCAATTTTACGGAAAAATCCACTTTACAAACCGGTTTTTTTATGGTAGCATTTCAAGGTACGCGACTGTGTCGCACTGCCCCTTGCCTTAGCTGCGCGGAGCGATCCATCTCTCCCACGGCTCAGGATGCGGGCGTAATTCAAGAAAGGTGGAAACACAACTATGATGCTGAAAGACCAGAAGACCTCCATTATCGAGGCCAACCGTACCCACGAGACCGACACCGGCTCCCCCGAAGTGCAGGTCGCTATCCTGACCGAGCGCATCAACCAGCTGACCGCTCACCTGAAGGTGCATCCCCACGACTTCCACAGCCGCCGCGGTATGCAGATGATGATCGGTAAGCGCCGCCGTCTGCTGGACTATCTGGCCAAGAAGGACATCGAGCGTTATCGTGCCCTGATCGCCAAGCTGGGTCTGCGTAAGTAAGTTGAAACAGGGTGATGTGCGTGCGCGCATCACCCTTCTTTCACATTCTGTACCAGTCTGTATCCTCACCCTTAGCAGTTGAAAATGCGTCGAAACCGGCGGCTTCGGGGCATTTTCAAGTGCTAACGGCGACGGATCGCGGTACAGGATGCTAATTCACAAAAAAGGAGAAATGTCATGTCAACGATCATCACCAAGCGTCAATTCCCCCACTATCACAAGTACACCATGGATCTGGCAGGCCGTCCCCTCACGCTGGAGGTGGGCAAGCTGGCCGAGCTGGCCAACGCCGCCGTCATGGTGGGCTACGGCGATACCCGCGTGCTGTGCTGCGTCACCGCCGCGCCCCGTCCCCGTGACGGTATCGACTTCTTCCCCCTGAGCGTGGACTTTGAGGAGAAGATGTACTCCGTGGGCCGCATCCCCGGCAGCTTCAACCGCCGCGAGGGCCGTCCCGGGGAGAAGGGCATCCTGACCAGCCGCGTCATCGACCGCCCCATCCGTCCCCTGTTCCCCTACGACTTCCGCAACGATGTGTCCGTGATGTGTACCGTCATGGCCGTGGATCACGACTGCTCGCCGGAGATCGCCGCCCTCATCGGCACCTCCGCCGCCCTGGCCATCTCCGACATCCCCTGGAACGGCCCTGTGGCCGCCCTGAAGGTGGGTCTGGTGGACGGCAAGCTGGTCTTTAACCCCGATGCCGAGCAGCGTAAGGTCAGCGATCTGGACGTCACCGTGGTGTCCACCGCCAAGAAGGTGGTCATGATCGAGGCCGGCGCCAACGAGGTGCCCAACGATGTGATGTTCGAGGCCATCCGCTCCGCTCACGAGGAGAACCAGAAGCAGATCGCCCTCATCAACCAGATGGTGTCCGAGATCGGCAAGCCCAAATTCGACTACCCCCACGCCGACTTCGATCAGGAGCTGTTCGACAAGATCGTGGCCGCCACCATGGACGATGCCAAGGCCGCCATGGATACCGACGACAAGAACGTCCGCGAGGCCCGCTGGAACCAGCTGATCGAGAAGTGGCATGAGCTGTTCCTGGAGGACTACCCCAACATGGATCAGTATCTGGACGAGATCACCTACAAGTTCCAGAAGAAGATCGTGAAGGCCTGGCTGCTGGAGGGCCACCGCGTGGACGGCCGCCAGAAGAACGAGATCCGCCCGCTGGACGCCGAGGTGGGCGTGCTGCCCCGTGTCCACGGCTCCGGCCTGTTCACCCGCGGCCAGACCCAGGTGCTGAGCGTGGCCACGCTGGATACCCTGTCCGCCAACCAGAAGCTGGATACCATCTGGGAGGAGACGGAGAAGCGCTACATGCACCACTACAACTTCCCCGGCTATTCCGTGGGCGAGGCCAAGCCCGCCCGCAGCCCCGGCCGCCGCGAGATCGGCCACGGCGCGCTGGCTGAGCGCGCTCTGCTGCCCGTCATTCCTCCGGTGGAGGAGTTCCCCTACGCCATCCGCGTGGTGTCCGAGGTGGTTTCCTCCAACGGCTCCACGTCTCAGGGCTCCATCTGCGGCTCCACGCTGGCCCTGATGGACGCCGGCGTGCCCATCAAGGCCCCTGTGGCCGGCATCTCCT
>ERZ772867.169-NODE-169-length-93824-cov-8.540616_pt1 | contig 93824 bp, 77 predicted proteins | sample MGYA00511341_ERZ772867 | MGnify/ENA primary metagenome ERZ772867 (study PRJEB29015, sample SAMEA2737707) | human gut metagenome | biome: human gut; feature: human-associated habitat; material: faeces | place: China | collected 2012 ... | reverse complement strand
TCCAGAACTCGGCGGCGTGGCGCTGGGTGTTGGAGTTCTCGGCGCGGAACGTCGGCCCGAAGGTGTACACATCGCCGAACGCCATGGCGAAGTTTTCGGCGTTGAGCTGGCCGGAGACCGTGAGGCTCGTGCGCTTGCCGAAGAAGTCCTTGGAGTAATCGACCTTTCCGTCCGGCGTGCGCGGCGGGTTATCGATATCGAGCGTGGTGACCTGGAACATCTCGCCGGCGCCCTCGCAGTCAGAGCCGGTGATGATGGGTGTGTTCACGTACACAAAGCCGCGGCTCTGGAAAAACTCATGCACGGCGGCGGCGGCAACGCTGCGCACGCGGAATGCCGCGGAGAACAGATTCGTGCGCGGCCGGAGATGCTGGATCGTGCGCAGATACTCGACGCTGTGGCGCTTTTTCTGCAGCGGGTAGTCCGGCGAGGAAACGCCCTCGACCGTGACGGTCTCCGCCTTGAGCTCGAACGGCTGGGGAGCGTCCGGCGTGAGGACGAGCGTGCCCTCGGCAATGAACGCCGCGCCGACGTTCTGGCGGACGATCTCGTCGTAATTGGCGACCTTCTCACGCTCGAGAACGACCTGCACTCCCTTGAAGGAGCTGCCGTCGTTCAGCTCGAGAAAGCCGAAATTCTTCATATCGCGGATCGTGCGCGCCCAGCCGCAGACGGTGATGTGCGCTCCGTCAAACGCGGCGGCGTTTGTCCACAGCTCTTTGATCTTCGTTCGTTTCATAGTTCATTCCTCCCGGATCATCTGCCCTGTATTATAGGCGGACGGTATAACTTTTGCAAGTGCGGAGTTTATGGCGGAGCAGAGCCCCGCCACTACAGGTAATTTTTAAAGCAATCCGTAGGGGCGGGGCTCTGCTCCGCCCTCATTTTCACGACAGTTTCTGCGTATTCCAGAGCGCGGCGTAGAGCCCGTTTTTCTCCATGAGCTCCTGATGCGTGCCGTACTCGCTCACGCCTTCTTTGTCGATGACGGCGATGTGATCCGCGCCGCGGACCGTGGCAAGCCGGTGCGCCACGACGATCGTCGTGCGCCCGCGGCTGAGCTTTTCAAGCGATGCCTGGATCGCGGCCTCGGTCACGCTGTCGAGTGCGCTCGTCGCCTCGTCAAGTACGAGGATCGGCGGGTTTTTCAGAAACACGCGCGCAATGGCGATGCGCTGCTTCTGCCCGCCGGAGAGCATCGCGCCGCGCTCGCCGACGAACGTATCGTACCCGTTCGGCATTTCCAGGATCTCCTCGTGGATGGACGCGAGGATCGCCGCCTGCGCGACCTCCTCGTCCGTCGCACCGGGGCGGCCGTAGCGGATGTTCTCGCGCACGGTGTCGGCAAAGAGGAACACGTCCTGCTGTATGATGCCGATGTACCGGTGGAGCGAGGCCTGCGTCACCTTCCGCACGTCCTGGCCGTCTACGAAAACCGCGCCGCCGGTCACATCGTAAAACCGCGGCAGGAGCTGAGAGAGCGTCGTCTTGCCGCTTCCCGACGGGCCCACGAGCGCGAGCGTTTCGCCCGGCGCGATCGTGAGATCTACATGGCGCAGCACCTCTTCGCCGTTCTGATAGTGGAACGACACGTCCCGGTACTCCACGCCGCCTTTTACGTTTTCAAGCTCCTTCGCGTCCGGCGCGTCCTTCACGTCCGGCTCGGCGCGCATGATCTCCAGAAACCGCAGGAAGCCGGAGCTTCCCTTCTGGAACTGCTCAACGAACTGCGTGAGCTTCCGGATCGGCGCCATGAACACCGAAACGTACAGCGAAAACGTGATGAGATCGACCGCGTCCATTTTGCCCTGCATAATGAACACACCGCCGGCGGCGAGCGTTACGAGCTGCATGAGCGCCATGGCAAACTCGGTCGAGGCGTTGAACACGCCGAAAATGCGGTAATAGCTTTTTTTGACCTTTTTGAATTTCTCGTTGGACGTGCGGAACTTGTCCATGGCGTCCTGCTCGTTGGCAAACGCCTTGACGGTGCGGATGCCGGAAACGCCCGCCTCCACAGCGGTGTTGATCTCGGCGGTCTCGCGCTTCACGTCCAGACTGCGCGCCCGGAGCCGCAGCCGCAGCCGCATCACGACCGCGAGCAGCACCGGCAGCAGAAGAAACAATATCAGCGCCAGCTCCCAGCGGATCGTGGCAAGGATGACGATCGCCCCGGCGATCGTGAGCGAGGCCTGGATCACGGTCTCCGGGCCGTGGTGGGCAAGCTCGGTGATGTCGAAAAGATCGGTCGTCATGCGGGACATGAGCTTGCCGGTGCGGTGCTTATCGAAAAAGGCGAACGAGAGCGTCTGCACCTTGGCAAAAATGTCCTCGCGCATGTCCGCCTCGACGCGCACGCCGAGCTCATGGCCGTACACGGTCACGATATACTGCGCGAGCGCGCGCAGCAGGTACGCGCCGAGAAGTCCCGCCATCAGCAGGAAAAAGGCTTTGTAGAGGCCGTTCGGCAGCAGGCGGTTGAGCGCGTAGCGCGTGGCGTACGGGAACACCAGCTCCGCCGCTACCGCAAAGACCGCCATCACGAGATCGAGCAGCAGCAGCTTCCGGTGCGGGGTATAGTAGGAAAAGAATACCCGCACACTGCCCCGGGAAAAGTCTTTCTTTTTTTTCACGGCCTTCACGCGAGCTTTTCGCGCTCCGCGACGGCGAGCGCGTCGCAGCGGTTGTTCCACTCGTTGTCGGCATGGCCGCGCACCCACACGGCGGTGACACGGTGCTTCTGCAGAAGCCCGTCCAGCTCCTGCCACATCTCGGCGTTTTTGAGCTCGCCATCGCGCCGCTTCCAGCCGCGCTTTTTCCAGTCGCGCAGCCACCCGTTATTCAAGGCGTTCACGATATACTGACTGTCGGAATAAAGCTCCACGGCGCACGGCTCTTTGAGCGCCTTGAGCCCTTCGATGACGCCCGTGAGCTCCATGCGGTTGTTCGTCGTGTCCTTTTCGCCGCCGGAGAGCTCCTTGATGCTGTCTCCGTAGCGCAGGATGGACGCCCAGCCGCCGGGGCCGGGATTGCCGGAGCATGCCCCGTCGGTATACAAAATGATATTCTTCATATTTCTCCCTGAATGGTTTTCTCTCTTATGGCTTATAGTCCGCGCTCGTAGCGCTCGCGCAGCGTGCGGTACTCCGCCTTGTCGATGATGCCGTTTTTGAGAAACGTGTCGAGCTGCGCGATGCGCTGCGCCTTGTCGTGGGCAAAGTGATCCTCGCCGGTATTGTCGCATACGACGCACGCCGCGTCCGGCATATCCGGCGGCGGAGGAACACTGCGCTGCGGCGCGTCCTGCGCCTGCGCCATTCGCTCGCCGTTCTTTCCGATCGGTTTTCCGGTCGTTTTACCGCCCCGGCGCGCGGTATTTTTGACCGAAGCTTTTACCAGCGCCGCAAGAATCAGCACGGCGATGATAAAAAGAGAACGAGCTTCCATTTATTCCTCCGTGATCTCTACCGCGCTCTCGCCCGGTTCGGCGGTCTCTTCCTCGCTTGCTTCGCGCTCGGTGCGCGCCATGGCGACGACATGCGCGCCCTCCGCCGGGCGCATCAGCCGCACGCCCTGCGTGGCGCGGCCGAGAAGCGAGATGCTGCCGGCCTCCATGCGGATGATCGTGCCGTCGTCCGATACGAGCAGGATATCCTCCTCGCCGGTGACCTTCTTTGCGCCGACGATCTCGCCGGTCTTTTGCGTGATCTGGTAGGTCTTGAGACCCTGACCGCCGCGGTTCTGCACGCTGTATTCGCCGATGCGGGTGCGCTTGCCGTAGCCGTTCTCGGTAACGGTGAGCACCGCCGCGTCCTCGTCCGTGGCGCGCACCGCCGCGACGACCTCGTCGCCGTCCTTAAGACGGATGGCGCGCACACCGGCGGCCGTGCGGCCCATCGGACGGACGTCGTTTTCGTCGAACCGGATGGCCATGCCGCCGCGCGTTACGACGAGCAGCTTCTCGCTGCCGTGCGTCGTGAGCGCCTGTACGAGCTCGTCGCCCTCGCGGATGTCGAGCGCGCGGATGCCGTTTTTGCGGACATTGCGCAGCTCGAGCTGCGACATGCGCTTCGTGACGCCGTTCTTCGTGAAGAACATGATGAAATCGTCCTCCTGCAGACCCTTGCCGCGGAGCATCGCGGAGATCTTCTCCTCCGGCTCGAGAGGCAGGATGTTGACGATGTTCGTGCCGCGCGCGCTGCGCCCGGCCTCGGGGATCTGGTAGCCCTTGCGGACGTACACCTGCCCGCGGCTCGAGAAGAAGAGGATAAAATCGTGCGTCGAGGCGGTGAATACGCTCTCTACATAGTCCTCCTCGCGCGTGGCCATGCCGCGCACGCCCTTTCCGCCGCGGCTCTGCGCGCGGTACTCAGCGGCGGGGGTACGCTTGATATAGCCGTTGTGCGAAAGCGTGAAGACGCACTCTTCCTCGGCGATGAGATCTTCCATGTCGATCTCGTCTTCCACATCCTGAATTTCGGTTTTGCGGTCATCGCCGTACTTGTCGGCAATGGCGAGAAGCTCGTCCTTCAGAACGCCCTTGAGCTTTTCGGGGTCCTCGAGCAGGGAGACGAGATACGCGATCTTCTTTTCCAGCTCGTCATATTCATTCTGCAGTTTCTCGCGGTCCAGTCCCTGCAGCGCCTTCAGACGCATGTCGAGAATGGCCTGCGCCTGCACATCGTCCAGCCCGAAGCGCGCCATGAGGTTTTCCTTGGCGTTATCGTAGCTCGTGCGGATGATGTGGATGACCTCGTCGATGTTGTCCTGCGCGATGAGCAGTCCTTCGAGCAGATGGGCGCGCTCGCGCGCCTTGCGGAGATCGTACTTTGTGCGGCGCGTGATGACTTCTTCCTGGAACGTCAGATACTCGTCGAGAATGTGGCGCAGGGAGAGGATCTTCGGCTGGCGCTGGTTATCCACGAGCGCCAGATTGATGATGGAAAACGTGCTTTGCAGCTGCGTCTGGGCAAAGAGCTTGTTGAGCGCGACCTGGGGGTTGGCGTCGCGCTTGAGCTCGATGACGATGCGCATACCGTTGCGGTCGGACTCGTCGCGCAGATCGGAGATATCGTCGAGCCGCTTATCCTTGACCTGCTCGGCGATGTTCTTGATGAGCATCTTCTTGTTGACCTGATACGGCAGCTCGTTGACGATGATGCGGACACGGTTCTGTCCGTGCTCTTCAAACTCGGTGCGTGCGCGGATGGTGACCTTGCCGCGGCCCGTGGCGTAGGCGGCGCGGATACCGGCGCGGCCCATGATGATGCCCTTCGTCGGGAAGTCGGGGCCGTGGACGTGGCGCATGAGATCGTCGAGCGTCGCGTCCGGGTTATCGAGCACCTCGACCGCCGCGCCGATGACCTCGCGCAGGTTGTGCGGCGGGATGTTCGTCGCCATGCCGACGGCGATACCGGAGGAGCCGTTCACGAGAAGCTGCGGAATGCGGCTCGGGAGCACGCGCGGCTCTTTTCTCGTCTCGTCAAAGTTGGGGTCCCAGTCTACGGTGTCCTTGTCGATGTCGCGGAGCATTTCGTCCGCCATGCGGGCGAGACGCGCCTCGGTGTAACGGTAGGCCGCCGGGGGGTTGCCGTCCACGTCGCCGAAGTTGCCGTGGCCGTCGATGAGCGGGTAGCGCAGCGAAAAGTCCTGCGCCATGCGGACGAGCGCGTCGTACACCGAAGCGTCGCCGTGGGGGTGATACCGGCCGAGCACGTCGCCGACGGCGGTGGCGCACTTGCGGTAAGGCTTATCGCGCGTGAGGCCGTCCTCATACATCGCGTACAGAATGCGGCGGTGGACGGGCTTGAGCCCATCGCGCACGTCGGGCAGAGCGCGCCCGACGATGACGGACATGGCGTATTCAATATAGCTCTTTTCCATTTCCGAGACGAGCTCGGAGGAAACGATATGCTGTTCGGGGAAGGCAATATCTTCCGGCTTATAATCGCGTTTGTGTGCCATTATGCCGCCTCCTTAATAATCCAGATTGACGACGTAGCGCGCCTTGGTCTCGATCCACGCGCGGCGCGGCTCGACCTCGTCGCCCATGAGAACGGTAAATATCTCATCGGCGCGCTGCGCGTCCTCGAGCGTGATGCGGCGGAGCGTCCGGCGCTCGGGGTCCATCGTCGTTTCCCAGAGCTCGTGCGGGTCCATCTCGCCGAGACCTTTGAAGCGGGAGATGTCCACCTTCGCGTCCGGGTTGTCGCCGCGCAGCTCGCGGGAGATCGCGTCGCGCTCTTCGTCGGAGTACGCCACGCGCTGCTGCTTGCCGCGGCTCAGCTTGAAGAGCGGCGGCACGGCGGAATAGACATAGCCGTTTTCGATGAGCGGCCGCATATACCGGAAGAAGAACGTGAGCAAAAGCGTCCGGATGTGCGAGCCGTCCACATCGGCATCGGCCATGATGACGATCTTGTGATAGCGGAGCTTATCGATGTTGAACTCATTGCCGATGCCCGCGCCGAGCGCGACGATCAGCGGATAGAGCTTGTCGTTGCCGTAGATCTTATCGACGCGCGCCTTCTCGACGTTGAGCATCTTGCCCCACATGGCGAGAATGGCCTGGAAGCGGGAGTCGCGCCCCTGAATGGCGCTGCCCGCGGCGCTGTCGCCCTCGACGATATAAATTTCGCAGAGGGACGGGTCGCGCTCGTTGCAGTCCTGCAGCTTATCCGGCATCTGGCCGGACTCCAGCCCGGTCTTGCGGCGGACGCTGTCGCGCGCCTTGCGCGCGGCCTCGCGCGCGCGGGAGGCGGAAATGCCCTTTTCCAAGATCTGCTTGGCAACGGCGGGGTTTTCCTCAAAGAACTGCTCGAGTTTGTCGCTCACAACGCTGTCCACCATCGTGCGGATGTCGCTGTTGCCGAGCTTGGACTTCGTCTGGCCCTCAAACTGCGGGTTTTCGAGCTTGACGGAAATGACGGCGGTAAGACCCTCGCGGCAGTCCTCGCCGGAGAGCGTCTCCTCGTCCTTCAAGATCTTTCTCGATTTGCCATAGGCGTTGATCACGCGGGTGAGCGCCGTGCGGAAGCCGGTCTCGTGCATGCCGCCCTCGGGCGTGAGAATGTTGTTGGCGAAGGACTCGATGCGCTCATCGTAGCCGTCGTTCCACTGCATGGCGATCTCGCACATGGAGGTGTCCCGCTCGCCGGACATATAAATGACGTTCTCGTGCACCGGCGTTTTGTGGCGGTTGAGCTCGGTGACAAACTCGCGGATGCCGCCCTCGTAGCACAGCTCCTGCCGCTGCTCCTGCTCGGGGCGCTTGTCCTCCATGATGATGGTGAGACCGGCGTTCAGGAATGCCTGCTCACGCATACGCTTGAAGAGCACGCCATAGTTATAGACCGTGTCGTCAAACATCTCGGGATCGGGATGGAAGCGCACCTGCGTGCCGTGTTTGTCGGTCTTGCCGACGATCTTCATCTCCTGCGTGATATGGCCGCGGGAGAATTTCATCTCATAGATATTGCCGTTTTTGAATACGCGCACTTCAAGCCAGTCCGAGAGCGCGTTCACCACGCTCGCGCCGACGCCGTGCAGACCGCCGGAGACCTTGTAGCCCCCGCCGCCGAACTTGCCGCCCGCGTGCAGCACCGTGTAGACGACCTCGAGTGCGGGCTTGCCCGTCTGCTCCTGAATGTCCACGGGGATGCCGCGGCCGTTATCGGTCACGCAGATGCTATCGCCGTCTTCGATAGCTATCTCGATATGCGTGCAGAAGCCCGCGAGCGCCTCGTCGATGGCGTTATCCACGATCTCGTATACAAGGTGATGCAGACCGCTCGTGCTCGTCGAGCCGATGTACATACCCGGGCGCATACGCACCGCTTCCAGACCTTCAAGGACCTGGATCTGACTGGCGTCATAGGAATTGGGATTGACTGGTGTATTTTCCGACATGGGTGTTCCTCCATGAGTTTAATCAAAGGATATATTCTCCGCGCGCTTCAAAAGCGGCGCGGTGTTGAGCTGCGATAGATAGATCCGGGTCTTTCCGTCCTCCCGGCAGACGACGAACGATTTGGGGAGATCGTCCGCCACGTTCACGACCTTGCCCGCCTTCTCCGCGGCGCGGAGAGCTTCCCGCGTGATATGCGAGGAGCTGGCGTTATCGAGATCGCACACGGCGACGATGCTGTCGGTCCGCACGACCGTTTCCGCGCCTAAATGGAGGTACATACTTCGTTTACCCGTCCTTTGTCCATATAAAGTACGCGACCGCCCGTCATGCGCTCTACGCTCGCCGCCTCGCAGCAGCTCACGAGCGTCTGTCCGCCGCCGATGCGGTTCAAAACAAACTCCTGCCGGGCGCTGTCGAGTTCGGACAAAACGTCGTCGAGCAGCAGCACCGGCGTCTCACCGGTCTCAGCGAGGAATATCTCCCGCTCGGCGAGCTTCAAGGAGAGCGCCGCCGTGCGTGTCTGACCCTGGGAGGCATAGCTCCGCGCGTCCGCGCCGTTGATGGTGATCAGAAGATCGTCCTTATGCGCGCCGACGAGACAGAGACCGCTCTCGATCTCCGCGCCGCGCAGCTGGCGCTGCCGTTCGGAGACCGCCTCGTATATCTCCCGCTCCGCCGCCGCGGGGTCTTCCACGGCAGAAACGGTGGTGTAAGTGAGCGTGAGATCTTCCGTGCCGCGGGAAAATTCGCTCTGCACGCTTCGCGCGGTCTCGGCGAGCCGTCTTGCAAACGACGCACGGTAACGGATGATCTTCGCCGAGCACATACACATTCCGTCCGAGAATACGTCCAGCGTATCGAGAAGTGAGGGCTTTTCCCGCCAGTCGCGCAGAATGCGCGTTTTATTTTCCTGCAGGCGCCGGTATTCGGCGATGAGCGCGCCGTAGCCGGGGCGGAGCTGCGTGATGGCGGCATCGAGCATCCGCCGCCGGAGCGACGCCGCGCCGCGGATCATGGCGAGATCGTCCGGGGAGAAGAGGATCGCTTTCAGACACTGCTCCGTTTCCCCCGCCGAGAGCTTCACGCCGTTGCGCTTCATCGTGCGCGTCCGGCCGCGGCGGAGCAATATCTCCATGCGCTGCTCTCTCTCGGACGCGAAATACTCTCCGCGCACCGCCGCCTCGTCCTTTTCAAAGGCGATGAGCTCCTTATCGTAATACGTGCGGAAGCTCTTTGCGCCGGTGAGCATATATACCGCTTCGAGAAGCGTCGTTTTTCCCTGCGCGTTCGCGCCCGCGATGACGTTCACGCCCGGCGAAAATTCGCACCGGCCGCCCTGCAGCAGACGGAAATTTTCCGTCTGCACCGCATCGACGCGCATCAGCCTTCCGCGCGCAGACGCACGGGCAGGATCATGTAAAGGAAGCTGTCGCCGCCGTCCTCCGGCGTGATGATGCAGGGGGCGCTGCCGTTCACAATGTTGATGCGCAGCGTGTCGGCGGGCGCAGCCTTGAAAGCGTCCATGAGATAGCTGTTGTTGAAGCCGACGATCATGCCGCCGCCGTCGCCCTCGAGCGGGCAGCAGTCCTCCGCGCGGCCGAGCGGCGTGGCGCAGGTGATGGTGAGCATGTTTTCCCCGAACACGCACCGGAGCGGGTTTTTCGTGCGGTCGTCGATGATGAGGCTCACGCGGTCCGTGCAGCGGATGAGATCGGCGCGCTGCGCCTTGAGCTGGATGGGAAAATCGCCGGGAACGGTCTTGCGGAAGTTCAGAAATTCGCCTTCCAGACGGCGGGAAATGAGCACCGTATCTCCCACGGAGAACGAAACGTGCTTGCTGCCGACGGCGATCTTCACCGGCTCCTCGGGACTCATGCAGATCTTCTCGAGATCGGAGAGAGCAGCTCCCGGCACGATGAATTTGAGACTTTCCACATCGCACGTCTCCACCGGCTCGCGCCGGAGCGCCATGCGGTAGCCGTCTACGGCTACCATGGTCATAATGTTGTCATCGACCTCGATGAGCGCGCCGGTGTACACCGGGCGGGACTCGTTTGTGGAGATGGCGAAGCTCGTCTCGGCGATCATGCGCGCCATCGTATCCTGCGGCAGGGAGAGATTGCTGCAGTAGTCGAGCGACGGAAGGTCGGGGAAATCGTCCGACGCCGTGCCGGAAATATTGTAATCGGCGTTGCCGCAGGCGATGTTCACGGCATTATTCTCGTCCGAGCAGACCGAAACGATGCCGTCCGGCAGCTTGCGCACGATGTCGCCGAAGAGCTTGGCGTTGAGCACCACGCTGCCCGGCGCGGACACGTCCGCCTCAAACGTCGTATAAATGCCTTTTTTGAGATCATAGCCCGTGACGCGGACGTTGTGTCCGGCCTCGATGAGCAGACCCTCCATCGCCGGGATCGGGCTTTTGGAAGCGGCGGCGCGGCCCGTGGTGGCAACGGCAAGACTGAGCAGATATTTTTCACAGGTGAATTTCATGGCGATTCCTCCGTTTCTTCCAGAAAGAAAGATAGAATATTTTTTAGAAGCGAGTATCAGTAGAGCAAAAACTTGTGGAAAACTCCGTGAATGCCTTGAAAATCAAGGATTTTGAATGTGGAAAACTTCAGGGGTAATTTTCCACAGTTTCCACATCGGGACGGAACAAAAAAGTTTTGAACATTTATAAACAGTTTTTCCACATACATCTTGTGGAAAACTTTATTTTTGCCGTTATGCCTTGGAATTGATGTTGTAGGTAACGTCGCGGATGACCATGGCAAACTCCTGGCTGGCCTGCATCATGTCTTCGATCTTGCGGATCGAGGCGAGCACCGTGGCGTGGTTTCGGCCCTCAAACTGCGCGCCGATATCGGTGAGCGCCATGTTCGTGAGATTCCGGCAGAGATACATGGCGACCTGCCGCGCCGTGGCGGTGTTCTTCTGGCGGGACTGCCCGCGCAGTGCCTCCTCCGAAACGGAGAAGTACCGCGCCGTTTCCGCGATGATGACGTTCGGCGTGGGGACATAGGTTCCGACGCGGATCACGTCCTTGATGGCGCGGCGGACGCTTGAAACGGTGATATCGTCCTCCAGAAGATCGCGGTAGGCGGTGAGCTTTTTCACCACGCCCTCAAGCTGGCGGATATTGGATGTGACCGTCTCGCCGATGAACGTTACAACTTCGTCCGGCAGCACGACGCCGAACTGCGCGGCCTTGTTGCGCGTGATGGCCATGCGCGTTTCGAGATCCGGCGGCTGCACGTCCGCCATAAGGCCCCATTCGAGCCGCGTGCGGATACGGTCTTCCAGCTTGTTCATCTCCATCGGCGGGCGGTCGGACGTGACGACGATCTGCTTTCCCGCTTCATAGAGCGTGTTGAACGTGTGGAAGAACTCCTCCTGCGTCTGCTGCTTACCGGCGATGAACTGGATATCGTCCATCAGGAGAAGATCGGCGCTGCGGTATTTGGCGCGCAGATCCTCGCCGCCGCCGACCTGGATGGCGTGGACGAGATCGTTCGTGAAATCGTCGCCCTTGACGTATACGATCTTCGCCTTCGGATTTTTCGCGTGGATCGCGCTGCCGATGGCGAGAAGAAGGTGCGTTTTGCCGAGCCCGGAGTTGCCGTAAATGAAAAGCGGGTTATAGAGCTTGCCGGGGTTTTCCGCCACGGCGATGGCCGCGGCGTGGGCGTATTTGTTCGACGGTCCCACGACGAAGTTATCGAACGTGAAGCCCGCGACCTCCGGGAGCGTATCGTCCGTTTTCGTTTCGGAGATGTAGCTGTCCAGCTCGTCCCCGGCGAGGATCGTCAGCTTGAACTCGGCGGAGAAAAGGTCGCTGAGCGCATCGATGATCGTCTGGGCAAAGCGGGACTGGATAATGTCGCGCTTGAACTCCGTGGGTGTGTGGATGACGAGCCGGTTATTCACAATCTCGACCGGCGTGCAGTCGTCAAACCAGGTGTTCAGCGCCGTGGCGGTCAGATTCTGCCCGAGAACGGCAAGAACGCTGTTCCATATGTCATTGAGGGAATTCATTCTTTCTCTCTCCTTATGATCCGTAAAGTGCCCGGAGACACTATTATCAGCATTATAAAATTATATCACTTATCCACAATTGTGTAAAGATATATTATTATATAATGTATTTATAATATATTTTAATTATATACCATATATCGTATTTAATTGTATTTAAAATGCATCTATTGACTATCCATGCTATTTATTATAGGATAAAAAAGGTTATCTGCACAAACAATGGTGCCCAAAAAGCAACTCTGGCAATGAGGAGTTGTGTGTTTTGCTTCTGCTCTAAAATGCTCTTTCTCGTGCAGAAGCCGCTTGCCTCGGCCAACGAAACTGTGCCCGGCGAAGGACAATTCCAAGATAAGACTTGGAAGGAAGTCATCGAAGAAATTCTGACGAAAAACGATATTTCCGCAGACAAAATCGCGCTTGGCAATAAAAATATCGTGACGGAGGAAGATCCTTTTTTTAACGGCGACACCCATAAAGGCCGGTATGCCTGCAGAAAAAGAAAGCCACATAAGAAAGGAAGAAGAAGAATGATATCGATTATTGTTCCTTGCTACAACGAAGAGGAGGCTCTCCCTATATTCTATCAAGAATGCAGCGCGGTTCTTTCTTCCATGAATGAAGCGTACGAATTGCTCTTTGTGAACGACGGATCAAAGGATGGGACGCTTTCTATTCTCAAAGAGCTATCCGAAACGGATGCGTGCGTGAGATATCTTTCCTTTTCCCGCAACTTCGGTAAGGAAAGTGCTATGTTTGCCGGTTTCTGCAACGCCAAGGGAGATTATGTGGCGGTGATGGATGCGGATATGCAGGATCCACCGTCCCTTCTTCCCCAAATGCTGGAGATCCTCCGTACTGGTGAATATGACAGCGTGGCTACACGCCGCGTTGACCGTGCGGGCGAACCGCCGCTCCGAAGCTGGTTCGCCCGGCAGTTTTATAAGCTTATCAACCGGATCTCCGACGCCGATATTGTAGACGGCGCACGCGATTTTCGTTTGATGCGCCGGGAAATGGTCGAAGCCATTTTATCCATGAGCGAATATAATCGTTTTTCCAAGGGCATTTTCGGTTGGGTAGGCTTTCGTACATACTGGTTGCCGTATGAAAACGTTGAGCGCGTCGCAGGGCAGACAAAATGGAGTTTCTGGAAACTTTTTAAGTACGCGGTGGACGGCATTATCAACTTTTCGCAAACACCGCTGAGCGCTATGTTCTGGTTCGGTATGGGTATGGTGGCAATCTCAATCCTCGTGCTGATCTTTCTGGTCGTTCGGCGTGCCGTCTTCGGCGATCCGGTAGCGGGCTGGGCGTCCACGATCTGCGTCATTATTTTCATCGGCGGAATGCAGACGTTCTTTCTCGGCGTTATGGGGCAGTACATTGCCAAAACCTATATGGAGACAAAGCATCGTCCGCATTACATTGTATCCGAAACAAACGTGGAAGAGCCGCAGAAGATCCGCTAAATGGAGGGAGATACCGTGAAAGAAAAAAAGAGGTTGTGTTGGCTCCTTCCTGTGGTGATACTGCTGCTTGCAGCAGTCGGTTGGTTTTTCTGGAAGTATACCTTTGTTGACGGAACCGTCACAGCGCGCAGCGCCGATACCATCGACCTACGCGGACGGGAGATAAGCGAGGAAAAGCTGCGGACGATAGAAAGCAGGTTTCCGGACGCGCACATTCTCTGGGACGTCACCGTCGGCGGAAAGAGCTTCGACGGAGAGAGCAAAAGCATCGTAACGGCGGATTTCACCACGGAGGACATTCCGTCTTTTGCACGGCTGAAAAATCTCAAAGAAGCTGATGTGAGCGCCTGCAGCGATTTTTCCGCCATTCTCGCGCTGCAAAATGCCTTGCCCGAAGTGCGGGTACACTGGACAGTCCCTCTCGGCGAGAAAAGCTTCGACGGGGAGAGCGAGAGCGTTGCGGTTCAAGACGCTTCAGCGGACATGCTCCGCGCCGCGATTACCCGTTTGCCGAAGCTCCGAACGCTCGTTCTCACGGACAGCACGCTTTCGCCTGCCGATCAGCTCGCCCTTACAGAAGAATTTTCATCCATGCTCTTTTCCTGGGACGTGACGCTCGCAGGCCGCACTATACCCAGCGATGTCACGGCGCTCGATTTTACCGGCACGCCGCTCACAGAAGAGGATCTTTCCGAGCTTTCTGCGGCGCTACCGCTTTTTTTTAACGCGGAGAGCGTCAAGCTCACGGACTGCGGTCTTTCCGAACACATGCTGCGTGATTTTTCTGCGGCGCACCCAAATCTTCTTACCGAATGGGAAACGCAGCTCTTTGGCGTGAGATTCTCGACCGCCGCCGAGGAGATCGATTTTTCGGATGTCCCTCTCACCGTGGAGGACGCGGCGCAGATCGAGGCCATGCTTCCCTATCTGCCGAAACTTAAAAAGGTCGTGATGCTGCGCTGCGGCATATCGGACGAGGATATGGATGCGATTGATCTCCGGCACGAGGACGTGCAGTTCGTGTGGATGGTGCAGGTCCGCCGTTGGGGCCTTCGCACGGACCGGACGTATTTCACAGTATACAACAACGATTATGAATTCCCGGAGGACAACCATTCCTTTGCCGCTCTCCGATACTGCCGCGATATGATCGCCATCGATCTCGGCCATCAGAAGTTCTACGACGATCCCGACATGTTTGAAAACTTCCCGGATCTCCGGTATCTTGTCGTGAGCAACAGCCAGTATGAATCGCTGCCCGCGCTGAAATATCTCAAGAACCTTGTGATGCTCGAAATGTTCTGGACGAACACCTCGGACATAACGCCGCTCCGGGAGCTGACGAATCTGCGCCATCTGAACATCACCTACAAGCGCGTGCGCGACGCGGAGGCCGATCTGGATACACTCATGCACATGACGTGGCTCGAAAGGCTCTGGATCAGCTACAACATGTACCGCGACGATCAGATCGAGGCGCTCAAGGCGGCGCTGCCGGATACGCAGGTGCAGGTCATCTATACGACCGACTGCGTTTCGCAGGGCTGGCGCAACGGCTCGGAGGAGTATTTCAATATGCGCGACGCGCTGCATATGTACTATCTTGACGACGACAGCAACCATGTCTATATCAATCCGTATACCAACCAGCCGAGCCAGTACGACGATACCGACCCGTTCCGGTAAATACAAGGAGTAATTATGAAAAAGCTTGGAAAATATCTGGACGAAAGATCGCTGCCGCGTCTTGGCGTGCTGCTGTGCTTCAGCGCGGTGTTCATGCTGTTCGCCTCACCCTACACGACGCCGCTCAACGCTTACTACGGCTACGATTCCGCGGTGTTCATGTCGTTCGGCAAGGGCATCACGCACGGGCTGCGGCTCTATCTTGATCTTTACGACAACAAGGGGCCGATGATCTTTTATTTCAACGCCCTTGGCTATCTGCTCGGCGGGCGCATGGGTCTTTGGATATTGCAGGTCGTATTCATGACATTCGCCTTTGAGCTTTCCTACCGGACGGCGCGCCTATTCACCGGAAGGGGGACGGCGTGGCTTTCGGTGCTTGTGCTGCTGTTCCTCTACTGCGGCACGGTCGGCGAGGGGAACATGACCGAGGAATGGTCGCTCGTGTTTTCGCTGCTGCCGCTGTGGCTCTCGCTCCGGTTTATCAAGACCGGCGCTCCGGCGTACCGGCATCCGAAATGGTACAGCGTGATCTACGGCGTCTGCTTCGGCGTGAATTTCATGATGCGCGCGACGAACGCCGCCATCGTCTGCGGCGTGCTGCTCGCATTCGCTGTGCTGCTCTGCCGGGAAAAAAAATTCGGCGCGCTGCTGCTGCACATCGTGCTCGTGCTCTGCGGCGCGGCGCTTGTCATCGGGCCGTTCGCTCTGTATTTTGCGCGGATCGGCGCGTTCGACCGGTTTATGTATGCGAGCTTCCTTCACAACTTCCACTACGCCGCCGGCGGCGCCGCCGCCAAGATGGCGAAGGACTGGCTGATGTATTTTGCCCGCGTGTCCATGGTGCCGGTCGTGATATACTTTGCCGAGCGCCAGATGAAAAAAGGCGCCCTGCCGCTCGGCAGCGCGCTCGTGCTCATTTTCTCCTGCGTGTTCGGCGCGGCGGTCGCCGTGCTCGGATACAGCTACAAGCATTATTTTCTTATCCTCACCCCGGCGCTCGTGCCGGGCTTCGCCGTGTGCGCCGAGGGCGTCCGCTCCATGGCGGCCGAAAAGAAAGCGGCGGAGCGCTTGTGCGCGGCGGTGCTCGTGTTCTGTCTGCTGCCCTATGCGCCGCAGGCGGCCGTCCACGCCGGTAAAAGCATCCTCTTTAACTTCTGCGGGTATCTGGACAGCGAGAAGGAGGCCATGAGCGAGATACGCGCGTGCATCGACACCGATCCCGGCGAGGTGCTCGCATACGATATGCGTGCAAACGTATATCTCTATCTGGATGTGGATCCTTGCTTCTGCCACGCCATGACGCAGGATTGGATGAGTCAGGATTCACCGTTTATTGCCAAGGAGCTGGACGAATATCTGCGCGAAACGCCGCCGAAGTGGATCGTGTCCGACGCCTCCGAAAACATGCGCGAACGGTTGGAAAACACTTACGGCTACACGCTGTTCCGCGTGTGGGACAAGGGTGGCTGCCCTGCGCTATATCTCCATGAATGAGTCCGGCAGCGCTTTACACACATTTTACAACGCCGCGGTAACGAATTTTACACCCTTAACGTAGAATACTCCCCGACAAGAAAGTCGGGGAGTTTTTCTTATTTATTATGAAGAAAAGGGTTTTGGAAAATATCGTAAAATGGATCTTCCTTCTCTGCGGCATCGCGGCGGTGGGATTCGTGCTGTGCATCTGCCTGTATCTTGTGATCTCCGGCGTACCGGCGATCCGGGAGATCGGGCTTTGGAATCTTCTTTTCGGCGAGACGTGGAACGCGCCGACGAATGAATTCGGTATATTGCCGTTTATCCTCACGAGCATTTACGGCACGGCGGGCGCGCTCCTCGGCGTGCCGCTCGGCCTTTTCACGGCGGTGTTTCTCGCCAAGGCCGCCCCGCCGCGCATTGCCGCCGCGGCGCGCAGCTGCGTGGCGCTGCTCGCGGGTATCCCCTCGGTCGTGTACGGTCTTGTGGGCATGACGGCGCTCGTGCCGTTTGTGCAGAAAACGTTCTCCCTCTCCTCCGGCGCGTGCCTGCTCACGGCCATTCTCGTGCTGACGGTGATGATCCTGCCGTACATCGTGTCCGTTTCGGAAACGGCGCTGCGCGCCGTGCCGCGCGAATATGAGGAAGCCTCTCTCGCGCTCGGCGCAACGAAGGCGGAAACGTGGTTTCTCGTTTCGCTCAGGGCGGCGAAAAGCGGCGTGATCGCCTCCATTATCCAGGGCACGGGCCGCGCCGTCGGCGAAGCGATGGCGATACTGATGGTGGCGGGCAACGTGGCGAATATGCCGTCGCTCTTTGCCTCCGTCCGGTTTCTCACGACCGCCATCGTCTCCGAAATGTCCTACGCCGCCTACGGCTCCCTGCAGCGCGACGCGCTCTTCTCCGTGGGTCTGGTGCTGTTCCTCTTCATTCTTCTCATCAACGCCGCGCTGCGGCTTCTCAGCGAAAGGAGCGCCAAGGCATGAGAAAGCTCCGGGAAATTTTTCTGAAAGCGGCCCTTATCGCCGCGGCGGTGATAACAGGCTGTATTCTTCTCTTCCTGATCGGGATCATTTTAAAGCGCGGTCTGCCGCAGCTGAGCTGGTCGTTCCTCACGACGGCGACGAGCTATCTCGCCGGAACGACCGGCATCCTCCCCAACATCTGCAACACGCTCTATCTCATTCTCATCGCCATGGGCGCGGCGCTTCCGCTCGGCGTCGGCGCGGCGGTGTACATCACCGAATACGCGGAAAATCCCCGCGTCGTGCGGCTCATCAGCTTCGCCGCCGAAACGCTCACGGGCATCCCGTCCATCCTCTTCGGTCTCATCGGTATGCTGTTCTTTATTAAGCTCGGCGGGCTGAAGCAGGGCGTTCTCGCCGGCGGTCTCACGCTCGCGCTCATGGTGCTCCCCACGGTCATGGCGAACACGCGCGAAAGCCTGCTCGCCGTGCCGAGAGCTTACCGCGAGGGCGCTCTCGCGCTTGGCAGCGGCAAGTGGCACATGGTGCGCACCGTCGTGCTGCCGAATGCCGTGGACGGCATCGTGACCGGCTGTATCCTCTCCGTCGGCCGCATCACCGGCGAGAGCGCGGCGCTTCTCTTTACCGCGGGCTTCGGTCTGCGGCTGCTGGGATTCAAGGCGGCGCTCGAATCCTCCTCGGCGTCGCTTTCCGTGGCGTTGTATCTCTACGCAAGCGAGCAGGGCAAATTTGATATCGCCTTCGGCATTGCGGCGGTGCTGCTCGTGCTGACGCTCGCACTCAATCTTCTCACCTCGCTCACGGCGCGCAAGGCCGGAAAGGAACGGTAAAAATCATGGAACCCATTCTGCAGACCAAAAAGCTCGATCTGCGCTACGGCGCATTTCAGGCGCTCTACGGCATCGATACGGACATTTTTCCCAACGAGATCACGGCGCTCATCGGCCCCTCGGGCTGCGGCAAGTCCACGTATCTCAAAACGCTCAACCGCATGAACGATCTTGTGCCGGGCTGCAAAATTGACGGCGCGGTGCTCTTCCACGGCCACAACGTTTACGGCGATAAGATCGACGTCACGGAGCTTCGCAGCCGCATCGGCATGGTGTTCCAGAAGCCGAACCCGTTCCCGATGAGCATTTACGACAACATCGCCTACGCCCCCCGGCTGCACGGCGTGCGCGGCCGCGCGGAGCTTGACGAGATCGTGGAAAGATCGCTCAAAAGCGCCGCCATCTGGGACGAGACGAAGGACAAGCTCAAAAAGAGCGCGCTCGGTCTCTCCGGCGGACAGCAGCAGAGACTGTGCATCGCCCGCGCGCTGGCCGCCGCGCCGGAGGTGCTGCTGATGGACGAGCCGACGAGCGCGCTCGACCCGATCTCCACCGGGCGCATCGAAGAGCTGGCGCTCGAGCTCAAAAAGACGTACACCATCGTCATCGTCACGCACAATATGCAGCAGGCCGCGCGCATCTCGGATAAGACGGCGTTTTTCCTGCTCGGCAAGCTCGTAGAGATGGGCGATACGGCGAAGATATTCAACGAAGCCGAGGATACCCGCACGAGAGACTATGTACAGGGAAAATTCGGCTGATACAAAAAAAGCTCCCTCTGACGAGGGAGCGGAACGAGACAAGATGGAGAGAAAGTTGTAAACCCCTCAGTCAGCCTGACGGCTGACAGCTCCCCTGTTAGGGGAGCTAAGTCCGTCGAAAAACTTACTTGCCTCCCCTAACAGGGGAGGTGTCAAAACCGGAGGTTTTGACGGAGGGGTTTTCCTCATAAAGAGGAAGATCCTTTTTTATTTTTATACCGCCGAGACCTTGCGCTTGATGTCCATCGCCACGGCGGAGGCTTTCTCGGCGATATCGCCGAGCGTATCGCCGCAGGGGATGACCGTACATTCGTTCACCTCAAGATCGCGCTGCACGAGATACGCGTCCGCAAGCTCCTCTGCGGGCAGACGCAGCACCGGCACGCCGCGCGAGGAGAAAAGCAGCGCCTTGTCCGGCGACACCTTGCCGCAGAACACAAGCCGCGAAGAGCCGGAGAGCGCGTCCAGATCGGCGAGAGAATCGCGCAGTCCCGGCGCCATGACCGGAATAATGCCCGCCATGCGCGCGATGGCCAGTGTAGCGGAGGGGCCTGTGCCGGACGTCGATCCGCCGCCGACGAGCGCGGGGATCTGCGAGCGCGTGCAGCTGCCGCCGCTGCGGCAGAGCGTGTCCATGTCCTGTTTGGAAAGGCCCGCCTTGAGCCGCCCGTTCACGATGCCGACGCAGCACGGCACGCAGTCGCGCCGGTAAAACGCCTGCTCGCACTCCTGCAGCGCCTCCAGATTGCGCGGGTACGGCAGCTGCATGAAAAATCCGGTCTCGATGGCGATGATCGGCGTTCCCGCCTTGAGCGACGCCAGCACCGGCGGACACATATCCAGATATTTGCTTGCCATAGAGATTGCCTCCTCCATATTCAAGCCTCCCTTGTGTAAAGGGAGGTGGCACGGCGCGCAGCGCCGTGACGGAGGGATTGTCGTTTTCCGGAGAATACAATCCCCCAGTCAGCTCCGCTGACAGCCCCCTTTGCACAAGGGGGCCTTTTTTCAATCAATTATCATAGCGTAAAAGCGCAAAAAATGCAATACCGAGGAAAATTCCCGGGTTGTTCATGCATTCGTCATAACTCCACGCTATAATAGGGAAAAAACTTGGAGAGGAGCGGCAGGTATGAACGAAAAACCCACGCGCGATCGATCCGTCGGATTCACCGACGCAAGTTATATACGGCAGGACGACGCGCCGAATATGCCGCGCTGCTACTCTTTTCCGGAAGAAAAATCCTCCGGCACGAAGAAAACGGTCTCGCCGCTGCGCGTTGGCGCGCTGTGTCTTGCCTTTTTCGTGCTCGGCTCGCTGCTCACCACGGCGTTTTCCGATGCGGAAAAGCCTGTCGTGAATACCAAAACCGCCGTCCCCACGCCTTCATCGGAGACGGTCCAGACCGGCGGGGATATTTCCGGCGCCGCGGCGATCTCCGCGGCGGTCCATGCCGATACGCCCCCCTCCGCGACGAGCGCGCCCACCGGCGAGCGTCCCTATCTCGGCGTGATCGTCCAGACCGTGAGCTGCGCCGCGGCGGAGTATTATAACGGCTCGGACAGCAACGCCATGGTCCCCGGCGTGCAGATCTACGCCGTGGAGGACGGCGGACCGGCGAGCGTCGCGGGACTTTGCAGCGGCGATATCATCATCCGGCTGAACGGCGCAGACATAGCCACTGCCGCCGATCTCACCGCCGCGGAAAACGGTCTTACGCCGGGCTGCAAGACGATCCTCATCGTTTACCGCGCGGGCGAGTACCGCGAGGTGCCGGTCGTGCTCGGCGAGCTGCCCGACGAGGACGGCGAAGAGGACCACGGCTGGTGTGATTTCGATAACGCCTGGTAATCAATTATACAATAAACCCCTAAACCCCTGCGGCAAGACCCACCTCTCCTCGATAGGGGAGGCAAGAAAGATTTCGGATAACGGACTTGGCTCCCCAAATCGGGGCGCCGGCACGGCGCAGCCGTGGCTGAGGGGTTCTGACCTCCCCACATTCTGGGGAGGCTTTTTTCTTGCAAACGACACGATAAAGGTGTATTCTCTATACTTATGGACGCCATAATCAAAGCCATAGGAAAAACACCCTCCCTTGCTACCCTCCCCCTGAGGGTCGAGGAGGGCTATTTGCCTGCCCTTTTGACCCAATCGGGCGGCGCGATGCGCGCTCTCGGCGCGGCGATGCTCCGCCGCGAGACCGACCGGCCCATTTTCGTTCTCTGTACCGACGAGACGAACGCCGGAACGCTCGCCGCCGATCTTGAGGCGATGCTCGGCGAGAGCGTTGTGCAGCTCACGGGACGGGATCTCGCGCTGCGCGATATCGAGGTCGTATCCCGGCAGGAGGAGCAGCGGCGGCTGCGCGCGCTCGACGCGCTCTATGCCGGCGCGGGCGTCGCGGTATGCACCGTTTCCGGCCTTCTGCAGCGCACGCTGCCGCCGGATATTCTGGAAAACGCCGCCTTTACGCTCCGTCTCGGCGAGGGCGAGGGCCCCGAAGCACTCGAGCCGCGCCTGCTTGCGTGCGGCTACCGCCGCAGCGACATGGTGGAGGGCCCCGGCCAGTTTTCGCGCCGCGGCGGTATTCTTGACATCTTTTCCCCCGGCGCGGAGCGCCCCGTGCGCGCCGAGTTCTGGGGCGACGAGATCGACTCCATGGGCTTTTTCGACACCGATACGCAGCGCCGCGCGGAGAATATCGAATCCTTCCGTGTGCTGCCCGCGTGCGAATCGCTCGTTGATCCCAGCCGCGCCGGGAGCATCGCCAAGGAGCTTCTGAGCCGCGCCGCGCGCGCCGAGCGGCGCGAGCAGACGGAGCTTGCGCGCCGTCTCCGCCGGGACGCGGAGCTTATTTCCACCGGCGCGCCCCTGCCCTGGAGCGACCGGTATCTCCCGGAATTATACAGTGAGTATTCAACGGCGCTCGATTTCATCGCGCCGGACGCTATCGTTTATATCGACGCGCCGAACCGCTGCGCGGAAAAAGCGAAGGACATTTCCGACTCTCTCGCGGACGATCTGAAGATCCTGCGCGAAGGCGCGTTCCCGGTCGCGGAAACCGGCGATTATCTCCTGCCGTGGAAGGACGCATGCGAAAAAATCGCGGACTTCGCGGTCGTGATGGCGGACGCCTTCAGCGCGGGGCGCTATCCCCTCTCCCCCCGGTCGGTGCTCGATACGAACATCCGCCAGCTCCCGAGCTACGGCGGCAGCGCGGAAACGGCGCTTGCCGACGTGCAGCGGTATCTTGAAAACGATTTCCGCGTTGTGGTGTTCGCCTCGGACGACCGCCGGGCGGATGTGCTCGCAGCAATGCTCGAGCGAAACGGCATACCGCCGCTGCGCGGCTTCCCGAACGGCGCTCTGCCGCCGGAGGGACGGGCCACCGTTGCGGTGGGCGCGCTCTCCGCGGGTCTTGAAGCGCCGGAGGCGCACCTTGCCGTGCTGACCGATACGCAGATCGCCGCGGGCGCGCTGCAAAGCCGCAAGCGCCGCCGCGCCATGGCAGACCGCGAGAAGCTCGGCTCCTGCGCCGATCTCTCGGTCGGCGATCTTGTGGTGCACGAGCACCACGGCATCGGCCGCTTTGCCGGTATTTTCAAGCTGCCGGTGGACGGCGTGGAGAAGGACTACATTAAAATATGTTACGCCGGGTCGGACAGCCTGTACGTTCCGGCGACACAGCTCGACCTTGTGTCGAAATACATCGGCGGCGGTGAGGACCGCCCCGTGAAGCTCTCGCGTATGGGCGGCGCGGAGTGGAAAAAGACGACGAGCCGCGCCAAGGCCGCGGCAAAGGAGCTCGCCGCCGAGCTCACGAAGCTCTATGCCGCGCGCGCCCGCACGCCGGGCTACGCCTTCGCGCCGGACAGCCCGTGGATGACGGAGTTTGAAGAGGCGTTCGGCTACGCCGAAACGGACGATCAGCTCCGGTGCATTCAGGAGATCAAGGACGACATGGAAAAGCCGGTTCCGATGGACCGCCTGCTCTGCGGCGACGTCGGCTACGGCAAAACGGAGGTCGCGCTCCGCGCGGCGATGAAGTGCATTTTAGACGGCAAGCAGTGCGCGATCCTTGTGCCGACCACGGTGCTTGCGCGCCAGCATTACCAGACCGCGATGCGCCGCTTTTTCGGCTACCCGGTGGAGATCGCGCTCCTGTCGCGCTACAGCACGCCCGGCCAGAAAAAGGACATTCTCAAAAAGACGCTCGCGGGCAGCGTCGATCTTCTCATCGGCACGCACAGCCTGCTGCAGAAGAGCGTTGCCTTCAAGGATCTCGGCCTTCTCATCGTGGACGAGGAGCAGCGCTTCGGCGTGTCGCACAAGGAAAAGCTCAAGGAAATGTCGAAGGGAGTCGATGTGCTGACGCTCTCGGCAACACCCATCCCGCGCACGCTCAACATGGCGCTTTCGGGACTGCGCAGCATGTCCACCATTGAGGAGCCGCCGCGCGACCGCCAGCCCGTGCAGACGTTCGTGATGGAGCAGGACGAAAAGGCCGTGTGCGACGCCATCCGGCGCGAGCTTCTCCGCGGCGGGCAGGTATACTATCTCCACAACCGCGTGGAGAACATCGAGCATGTGGCGCTGCGGCTGCAAAAGCAGCTCGGCGGCGGTGTTTCCGTCGGCGTGGCGCACGGCAAAATGGACGAGGAACAGCTCTCCCGCGTCATGGACGATATGGTTGAGGGGAAAATTCAGGTGCTTGTCTGCACGACGATCATCGAGACCGGCATCGATATCCCGAACGTCAACACCCTCATCGTGGAGGACGCCGACAAGCTCGGCCTTGCCCAGCTCCACCAGCTGCGCGGGCGCGTCGGACGCAGCGCGCGGCGCGCGAGCGCGTATCTGCTCTACCGCCCGGAGAAGGCGCTCACGGAGATCGCCGAAAAGCGCCTGACCGCCATCCGCGAATTTGCCGAGTTCAACGCCGGGTTCCAGATCGCCATGCGTGACCTGGAAATTCGCGGCGCGGGCAACCTCCTCGGCGCGGAGCAGTCGGGCCACATGATGGACGTCGGCTACGATATGTACTTAAAGCTGCTCGAGGAGGCCGTGCTCGAGGAAAAGGGCGAGAAGCCGCCCGTGCGCACCGAGTGCGCCGCCGACCTCTCCGTTACGGCGAACATCCCGGAAAAGTATGTCCCGAGCGCCGAGCAGCGCATGGACCTTTACCGCCGCATCGCCCTCATCCGCACCGAGGCGGACGCCGACGATCTCACCGACGAGCTCATCGACCGCTTCGGCGACCCGCCGAGCGCGGTGAATGCGCTCATCCACGTGGCGCTGCTGCGCGGCGAGGCCGGGCGCGCCGGTATCTCGGACATCTCCCAGAAGGGAAACATGCTCTATTTCAAGGTAGAGAATTTCGACATGGAAACGCTTTCCGCGCTCTATGCGCAGAAGGAGTTCAAAAACCGCGTCAAGCTCGAAGCCGGACGCGAGCCGCGGCTGGGGCTCAAGCTCCGGCCCGGCGCGAGACCCATTCCGGAAGCGCGCGCCCTTGTGGAAGCGTGGAACAAACTGCAAAAACCGGCGGCGGAGCCCGCCGCGGAAAAGGAGTAAAAAAACTATGAAAGCAAAGAAACTGCTCGCGCTGCTTATGAGTCTTGTGCTGCTGCTCGGCGCGCTCGCCGTTCCGGCGCTCGCCGCCGACGACGGCACGACCGGCGACAGCGCCGCGTCCGACTCGTCCGAAGCCGCATCCGAAGCTGCATCCGACGCTGCCGCGGCAGCGCAGGAAGCGTATACGAAGATCATGGAACAGCTCGACGCGGCCAGCAAAAAGTACGACGGCGACACCGTCGTCGCCACGGTGAACGGCACGGAAGTCACATGGAAGCTCTGCTACTATCTCATCGCCAGCATGACGAGCCAGTTCATCCGCTACACCATGGCGATCCCCGACTTTACCACCGATACGGGCGACGGCACGACGCTGCAGGACGCGATGCGCGAAGCGCTTGAGGCGCGCATGAAGTATTACACCGTTCCGGCGGCCGAGGCGGACAAGCGCGGACTCGCGGAGACGGTGGACGCCGAGGTCGAAACGCAGTGGAACAGCATCGTGGAGCAGTACGGCGGCGTGGACGCGCTGATGGAGGCCATGGAGAGCGCGTATCTCGACGAGCCGACCTACCGCCTGCTCCTCCGGAGCAACGCCGCGTTCAATGCCATCATGGAGGACACCTACGGCGCGAACGGCGAGAAGCTCTCCGAGGCGGACGTCCTCGCGTGGGCGAACGACAACAACTATGTCCGCTGCAAGCATATCCTCTTCCTCACAAAGAACGACGACGGCACCGACATGACGGACGAAGAGAAAGCCGAAGTCCGCAAGGAGGCCGAGACGACGCTCGAGGAGCTGCGCGCGCTCGAATCCGACCGCGAGACGATGATGGCGCGGTTCGACGAGCGGATGGCGGAAGCCGACGACCCCAGCATGACAAACTTCCCGGACGGCTACATTTTCACCGACGATCAGATGGTGCAGGAGTTTGAGGACGGCGCCCGCGCTCTCGCGGACTATGAGATCTCCGACATCGTGGAGTCGAGCTACGGCTACCACATCATCCTCCGTCTCCCGCTCGATCCCGACGGCAAGACCCTCTCGCAGGATTCCGGCACGGGCGATTATATGACGCTGCGCGCCGACGCCGCCAACGAGCTCTTCAACAACATGCTCATCGACTGGATCAACAACGCGGAGGTCGAGTGGAAGGGCGATTTCGGCACGATGGATTATAACGAGCTGTTCGAGGAACCGGCGGCGAAGTCGGCGAACGTCTGGATGTACGTTGCCATCGCGGCGCTCGTCGTGATCGTGGCGCTGGCGGCGGTGCTGCTCGGCAGAAAGAAGCCCGCCGAGACCGAAGAGACGGAAACTTCCGAGACAGCGGAAGTGACGACGGACGAGACCGAAAAGGCCGAAACCGTCGAAAAGACCGAAACGGAGGACGCTCCGGAGACGGAGCCGGAAAAGGCCGCGACGGAGACGGAAGCGCCCGCCGAAGCGGAAGGCGAAACGAAAACGGAAGAGGACGAATGAGCCTCTTCCAATAAGTCCAGGCACCGAAATTCTCGCCGACGGCGAAAACCGCGTGCGGAACGTTGAGACATACTGATACAAAACCCCTCTGTCAAAGGCTCTGCTTTTGACGGAGGGGTTTTTGCGGTCAGGGCGTTTAGTTTTCGTGCTCTGCGAGATGCCGTTTGAGGGCCTGGAACGTCTCGTCGCTGATGTAGTGCTCCACGCGGCAGGCGTCCTCGGCGGCGGTCTCCGCGTTCACGCCGAGCAGGGTGAATATCTTCGTGAGACACTTGTGCCGCTCAAAGATGTACTGCGCGCGCTCGCGGCCCTTGTCCGTGAGCGTGATCGCGCCGAGCTTGTCCACCGTGATGTATTCCTGCTTCTTCAAAATACCGATCGCCCGGCTGACCGAGGGCTTTGAGTAGCCGATGTATTCGCTCACGTCGATCGAACGCACGACCGGCAGCGACTGGCTCAGCCGATATATGGTTTCGAGGTACATTTCCCCGGATTCCTGCATGATCATGAGAAAAAACTCCGTTTCGTTGGATGATTATCTATTACCATATCATATTCATTTCCGAAAAACAAGCGAATTTCCAACGGCATGCCGTGTCGGAGCCTGTCCTTTTGTGCCGATTATACAAAGATGAAAAAAAGCGGCGTTCCCCCTTGACAAGTTAGCGCGAGGTAACTATTATATAAGGCGGTTAGTGAGAGCTAACCGATTATTTTTGCGCATATGTTAGCTTGGACTAACATCCGGAAGGAGGATGCGGCATGATGCCGTTGGTACTGGCGAATGTCGGCGAACCGCAGATCGTAAAGCGCATCGGCGGAAACCCGGAGACGAAGCGTCATCTTGAGGATCTTGGCTTCACCGTCGGCGGCGAGGTCTGCATCGTGACCACGCTGGGCGGAAACGTGATCGTGAAGGTCAAGGAGTCCCGCGTCGCTGTCAGCGATGAGCTGGCGCGCAAGATCATGGTTTGATCATGCGTTGATGGACAAGGACACACGCCCTTGCGAATCAACGCTTAGGAAAGAAAAAGAAAATATAAAATAAGGAGGCAATGGCATGAAAACTCTGCGCGAAGTGCCGGTCGGCTCGACGGTCAAGGTCGTGAAGCTCCATGGCGAGGGCGCGGTGAAGCGCCGCATCATGGACATGGGCATCACGAGAGGCACCCAGGTCTACGTCCGCAAGGTAGCGCCCCTCGGCGACCCCATCGAAGTCACCGTCCGCAACTACGAGCTTTCGATCCGCAAGGCGGACGCCGAGATGATCGAGATCGAATAAAAACTTTTCGGGGAGAGCCCCTAATTTTTTCGAGCAGCGGTTAGCGAAGGCGAACCGCGGAAAAGCTTTTGAGAGCAGAAAGGAAGCGTGAAAATGGATTTGCGCATCGCCCTTGCGGGCAACCCGAACAGCGGCAAAACCACCCTGTTCAACGCTCTGACCGGCTCCAACCAGTTCGTCGGCAACTGGCCGGGCGTCACGGTCGAGAAGAAGGAAGGCAAGCTCAAAGGTCATGACGGTGTCATCATCACCGACCTTCCGGGCATTTACTCTCTGTCCCCCTACACGCTGGAGGAAGTCGTAGCGAGAAATTACCTCATCGGCACGCGCCCCGATGCCATTTTGAACATCATCGACGGCACGAACCTTGAGCGTAACCTTTACCTCACCACGCAGCTCACCGAGCTTGGCATCCCCGTGGTGCTGGCGGTGAACATGATGGACGTCGTCCGCAAGAACGGCGACAAGATCGACGTTGCGGAGCTGTCCCGTCAGCTCGGCTGCCCGGTCGTGGAGGTCTCCGCGCTGAAGGGCGACGGCGTCAAGGAAGCCGCCGAGACCGCCATCAAAGCCGCGAAGAGCGGCAAGACCATCCCGATGCACAAGTTCTCCGGCCCGGTCGAGCACGCCATTGCCCACATCGAAGAGGCTGCCGTGCACACCCTGCCCGAAGAGCAGCAGCGCTGGTACGCCGTCAAGGTGTTCGAGCGCGACGATAAGGTGCTTGAGTCCCTGAACATCCCGGCGGATGTCAAGGCCCACATCGAGCAGGACATCGAAGCCGCCGAGAAGGAGCTCGACGACGACGCCGAGAGCATCATCACCAACGAGCGCTACGTTTATATCGCCGAGGTCATCAAGGCCTGCTACAAGAAGAAAAACGCCGGCGCTCTCACCTCCTCCGACAAGATCGACAAGATCGTCACGAACCGCTGGCTGGGTCTGCCCATCTTCGCGGCCGTCATGTTCCTCGTTTACTGGATCGCCATGGTCGCCGTCGGCGCGCCCGCGACCGACTGGGCCAACGACGGTCTGTTCGGCGACGGCTGGCACCTGTTCGGCATCGGCTCCGCGGCGTACAACGAAGTCGCTGAGCAGTACGGAGACGCCTCCGCCATCGTGGACGGCTACGACGCTTACGTTGAAGAAAACGGCGCCGCTCCCGAAGGCGAATTTACTTACGAAGTTGAAGACGAAGAGACCCTCGAGATCACCGAAGAGACCGCGACGCTCAAGGATTACGAAAAGGCGCTCGCCACGCTCGACGAGATCGGCGACGAGCCCGATCCGGCGGACTACGGTGTTTGGGTCCCCGGCATCCCCGTGCTGATCGGCAATGCTCTCGAGGCGGCCGGCGCGGCGGAATGGCTCAGCGGATTGATCCTTGACGGCATCGTCGCCGGTGTCGGCGCGGTGCTCGGCTTCGTGCCGCAGATGCTCGTCCTCTTCCTGCTCCTCGCGTTCCTCGAAGCCTGCGGCTACATGGCCCGTATCGCGTTCGTTCTCGACCGTGTGTTCCGCAAGTTCGGCCTTTCCGGTAAGTCCTTCATCCCGATGCTCATCGGCGTCGGCTGCGGCGTGCCGGGCGTCATGGCATCGCGTACCATTGAAAATGAGCGCGACCGCCGTATGACGATCATGACCACCACGTTCATCCCCTGCGGCGCGAAGGTCCCGTTCATCGCCATGATCGCCGGCGCGATCTTCGGCGGCAGTCCCTGGGTCTCCACCTCCGCTTACTTCATCGGCATGGCCGCCATCGTCATTTCCGGCATCATGCTCAAAAAGACCAAAATGTTCGCCGGCGACCCTGCTCCGTTCGTTATGGAGCTTCCCGCCTACCACTGGCCGACGCTCGGCAACGTTCTCCGCAGCATGTGGGAGCGCGGCTGGAGCTTCATCAAGAAGGCCGGCACGATCATTCTTCTTTCCACCATCTTTGTCTGGTTCACCACGTACTTCGGCTGGGTCGACGGTCAGTTCCAGATGCTGTCTGAGGACCAGATCGACTACTCCATCCTCGCGGCCATCGGCGGCGCGATCTGCTGGATCTTTGCGCCTCTCGGCTGGGGTAACTGGCAGGCGACGGTCGCTTCCATCACCGGCCTCGTCGCCAAGGAGAACATCGTCGGTACGCTCGGCATTCTCTACGGCGCCGGCGAAGGCACGGTGTGGCAGCACATCGGCGCGGCGTTCACCCCGATCACCGGCTACTCGTTCCTCGTGTTCAACCTGCTGTGCGCTCCGTGCTTCGCGGCTATCGGCGCTATCAAGCGCGAGATGAACAACGCCAAGTGGACGTGGTTCGCCATCGGTTACCAGTGCGTGTTCGCTTACGCCGTCGCGCTGATGATCAACCAGTTCGGCGCTCTCTTCACCGGCAGCGTCAACGTTATCGGCCTGATCTTCGCTCTGCTCGTGCTCGCGTTCATCATCTACATGCTCTTCTTCAAGAAGTACACCGAGGCCACCCGCCTCAGCGACAAGGCAGTTAAGTAAGCATTCCCACACCAACAGACAAATTCCTCAAAGGAGGTAAGGTTTCATGCTCGGCTGGATCATGGAAAATATCGGAACGATCCTCATTACGATCGTTCTGGCGGTAATTGTCGTATTAATCATACGCTCGCTCGTAAAGGACAAGAAACAGGGTAAGTCGTCCTGCGGCGGAAACTGCGGCCATTGTCCGATGGGCGGCTCCTGCCACGAAGGAGGAAAACATCATGGTTAAGACCGTACTCACGATCGACGGAATGGCTTGCGGAATGTGCGAAAGTCATGTGAATGACGCCATCCGCAATGCCCTCCGCGTGAAGAAAGTTACCTCGTCTCATGCAAAAGGCGAAACGGAGATCCTCTCCGAAGAGCCGCTGAGCGAAGAAGCGCTGCATCGTGTGCTTGATGGCACCGGGTACACGATCACGGCGATCCGCTCGGAGCCTTATGAGAAGAAGAAATTCTCTCTTTTTGGGAAAAAGTAAATAAGGCAGCGCAAAAAAGGAACTGCCGCAGATGGCCTCTGCGGCAGTTCCTTTTGTCATATTCCGGGAGGGGTTCTTTTCCCCGTTATTCCCAGAGCTTCTTCGGGTATACGCCCTTCGCCTTCATGTCCGCTACGGCGGCCTGGACGCGCGGGAGATCCTCGCGGTATGTCACGCCGTACCAGGTCTCCTCGCACGGCAGCACCTGCACGCGCGCAAGCCCGGCGTGCATCTCCTTATCCGCGACCCACGGCAGGAAGTACTCCGCCTTGAGCGGATTTTTCGGCAGGATCTCGCGCACGAAGTCCTCAAACCGCTCGTCGAACGCGCGCATCATCCGCTTGCGGAAGCCCCAGAAGTTCATCGATACGAGCGTATCGCCGGGAAGATCGATGAAAGTCTCGCCATCGGTCGTGTAGGCGGCGTGGTCGCCGCGCTTTTCAATGTGCGTCCGCTCGGTGATCGAGGTGAGGAAGCCGTTTGCCGTTTTGCACACGCCGCGCGCGACATACCCGTTTTCGGTAACGGTATTGCGCATGCGATACCCGACCATGGCGTTCTCGCTTTCCGCCATCGGCTCGGCGAGAAAATCATAGAGCGCGCGGAATGCCCCCGCGCCGTAAAAATCGTCGGCGTTGATGACGGCGAACGGGCCGTCGATCACGTTCCGGCAGGCGCGCACGGCGTGCGCCGTGCCCCAGGGCTTTTCGCGCCCTTCGGGAACGGTGAACCACTCCGGCACATCGTCCGGCGACTGGAACACATACTGCACGTCCATCCGGCTCTCCACATGGCTGCCGACGATGGCGCGGAAATCCGCCTCGCGTTCCTTTTTGATGACGAACACGACCTTGCGGAAGCCCGCCTGGTAAGCGTCGTACAGCGAGAAGTCCATGATGATCTCGCCGTTATCGCCCACGGGCGTGATCTGCTTGAGCCCGCCGAAGCGGCTGCCCATACCGGCGGCCATAATGATAAGCGCAGGGTTTTCCATAAACGGTTCCTCCGAAGTATTTTACATTGTAAGACCCGCCGGGATATCCCGGCGGGTCGGGTTTTGTCAAACAAAGGGGTAATCAGAGAAGCAGGGACTTCTCGGTCTCGCGGTCGAAGAGGTGGATGCTGTCCTCGTGCAGATCGAGAGAGATCTGCTGGCCGTAGGACGGGATGGCGTCCAGTTCCAGTGTCGGGACGATGACGACGGCGTCGTGGCCGGCGGCGGTGAGGTGCAGATGCACACTCGAGCCCATCATCTCGGACACGTCCACGCGCGCGGGGATGCCGCCGTTTTTCGCAAGCACGATGTGCTCTGGACGGATGCCGAGCGTCACGGGGCCAGACTTCACGTCGTTGCGGAGGAGCGCGGCCTGCTTATCCTCGGTGAGCTTCACCTGCTCACCGCAGACTTCGACGGTGTACTTGTCGCCGTCGCGCTTGAGCTCGGCGTCGAAGAAGTTCATCTGCGGCGTGCCGATGAACCCGGCGACGAAGAGGTTGGCGGGCTTGTCGAACACTTCCTGCGGCGTGCCGATCTGCTGGATGAAGCCGTCGCGCATGATGACGATGCGGTCGCCAAGCGTCATGGCCTCGGTCTGGTCGTGGGTGACGTAGATGAACGTGGTGTCGATCTTGTCGCGCAGCTTGATGATCTCGGCGCGCATCTGGTTGCGGAGCTTGGCGTCGAGGTTGGAGAGCGGCTCGTCCATGAGGAACACCTTGGGGCTGCGCACGATGGCACGGCCGATGGCGACACGCTGACGCTGGCCGCCGGAGAGCGCCTTCGGCTTACGGTCGAGCAGCGCGGTGATGTCAAGGATCTCGGCGGCCTCGCGGACCTTCTTGTCGATCTCGGCCTTCGGGAGCTTCTTGAGCTTGAGCGAGAACGCCATGTTCTCATAAACGGTCATGTGGGGGTAAAGAGCGTAGTTCTGGAATACCATGGCGATGTCGCGGTCCTTGGGGGCCACGTCGTTCATGCGCTTGCCGTCGATGAAAAGATCGCCCGAGGTGATCTCCTCAAGACCGGCGATCATGCGCAGCGTCGTGGATTTGCCGCAGCCGGACGGACCGACGAGCACGATAAATTCACGGTCGGCGATATCCAGCGAGAACTGCTGCACCGCAACGACACCCTCTTCGGTGATCTGCAGGTTGTGCTTCTTCTCGGGAGCTTCGCCTTTTTTCTTCTTCGTGCCGCCCTGATTGGGATAGATCTTCTTGATGTCTACCAGACGTACTTCTGCCATGCGTACCGATCCTGACCTGAGAGCCTCCGCTTGCTCAGACCTTACCTCCGCCAAATATGTACGGAGGCTATACGGCAGGTCTCCACACTGCCGCACCGCGGATCCTGCGGGAAAACAAACTCCTTTCTTCGGCTCGCGCGGCGCTCATAAGGTGGAGAGCGGCGGCGATCCGGACATTATCACTAATGTACCATATCGCCGCCGCTGCCGCAACTATTTTCTTGCAATTTGCCGGGAGAAATTTATGCCTCGTTCCGCTGCATTTCGCGGAGCACCGCGTCGATCCGGTGCGCGACGGCGAGGAAGTCCGCCTCGGTGTACCCCTTTGTCGTCATCGCGGCGGTGCCGATGCGCACGCCGGAGGTCTGCTGGGGCGAGCGCGTCTCGTTCGGAACGCAGTTTTTGTTGAGCGTGATGCCGTGGCGGTCGAGCTCATCCTGCACCGCCTTGCCGGTGAGCCCCGTTTTCGTGAGATCGAGCAGGAACAGGTGGTTGTCCGTGCCGCCGGTCACAACGTCGTAGCCCATTTTCCGGAACTCCCCGCACATCGCGCGGCAGTTTCGCACAACGGCGTGGATGTATTCGCGGTATTCGTCCGTGCAGGCTTCCTCGGCGGCGACGGCCTTGCCCGCGATCACGTGCTCGAGCGGCCCGCCCTGCGTGCCGGGGAACACGGCGCTGTCCACCTTCTTCGCAAGCTCCGGCTTACAGAAGATCATGCCGCCGCGCGGCCCGCGCAGCGTTTTGTGCGTTGTGGTCGTGATGATGTCGGCGAGACCGAACGGCGACGGGTGGTCCCCTGCCGCGACGAGACCCGCGATGTGCGCCATATCCACCATAAAGTATGCGCCCACGCTTTTGGCGATGTCCGCAAAGCGCGCAAAGTCGATGACGCGGCTGTACGCCGAAGCGCCCGCGAGAATGAGCTTCGGCTTATATTCGGCGGCCTTTTGCTCCACGTCCGCAAAGTCGATGAAGCCCTGCGCGTCCACGTCGTAGAATTTCATATCGAAGAGCTTGCCGCTGAAATTGACGGACGAGCCGTGCGTCAGGTGGCCGCCGTTATTGAGCGACATGGCAAGGACCGTGTCGCCCGGCTGCAATACGCTCATATACGCCGCGAGATTCGCGTTCGCGCCGCTGTGCGGCTGGACGTTCACATGGTAGTCGGTATGGAACACCTTTTTCCACATGGCGCAGCAGTATTCCTCAAGGTCGTTCACGATCTCGCAGCCGCCGTAGTAGCGGCCGCGGTTTCCGGAAACGCGCTCGGCGGGATAGCCCTCGGCGTACTTGTTCGTGAGACACGAGCCGACGGCGCGAAGGACATTCTCGCTCACAAAATTTTCGCTCGCGATCAGCTCAACGGTAGCGTCCTGCCGCGCCTGCTCGCGGGCGATATAATCAAATACTTTGGATGGCATGGGTCGTCTCCTTTTCATCTATTCATTTAAAAAATGCCTCCCGCTTTGAGGGAGGTGGACAGGTTATCCTGTGAAGTGCATCCCCCCGGTGAAAAGGGGCGGAGGCAAAAGACGGAGGGAAAAACGTTTTGCGCGGAACGCTGCGTGGGCGGAGCAGAGCCCCGCCCCTACAGGCATGGTGTTCGTTTGCCGCAAAACCAACCGTCGCCCTCCGGGAGGGGCGCTTTATCCCGCGAACCCGTTCGGGTTTTTGCTCTGCCAGTTCCAGCTGTCGCGGCACATATCCTCGAGAGAGTGTTCCGCCTTCCAGCCAAGCTCCCGCTCGGCCTTGCCCGGGTCGCAGTACACCTCGGCGACGTCTCCGGCGCGGCGCGGGGCGATCTTGTAGGGGACCTTCTTCCCCGTCGCCTTTTCAAAGGCATGCACCATGTCGAGCACGCTGTAGCCGTGGCCGGTGCCGAGATTGAACACGAAAACGCCCTTCCGCTCCGCCATATAGTCCATCGCCGCGACATGGCCGCGCGCGAGATCGACGACGTGCAGATAGTCGCGCACGCCCGTGCCGTCCGGTGTGGGATAGTCGTTGCCGAATACGCTCAGATACTCGCGCCGTCCGGCGGCGGTCTGGGCGATGTACGGCATCAGATTGTTCGGGATGCCGCGCGGGTCCTCGCCGATGAGTCCGCTCGGATGCGCGCCGACGGGGTTGAAGTACCGCAGCAGCATAACGGTCCATTCGCCGTCGGCCTTTGCCGTATCGGAGAGGATCTGCTCGCTCATGTACTTCGTCCAGCCGTAGGGATTCGTGCAGCCGCCGGTGCGGGCGCTCTCGTCCACGGGCATCGTATTGTCCGGCGAATACACCGTCGCGGACGAGGAGAAGAGGATCTTCTTCACGCCGTGCGCCGCCATCGTCTGGCAGAGATGGATGGTCGTGCCGAGGTTGTTGTTGTAGTACCGCAGCGGCTGCTGCACCGACTCCCCTACCGCCTTGAGACCGGCAAAGTGGAGCACGCAGTCAAACCGGTGCGTATCGAAAAGCTCATTGAGAGCTGCGCGGTTCAAAAGATCCATTTCGTGGTATTCGAGCGTCTTTCCGGTGATGCGCTCGACGCGCCGCAGGCACTCCGCGTTGGCGTTGACGAGATTGTCCACCACAACGACCGAATGTCCGGCGTTCAGAAGCTCCACGCAGGCGTGGCTGCCGATGTATCCGGCGCCGCCGGTAACGAGAACGTTCATAAATACGACCTCCTTATAATATCACATTATCTCATTGTAACCGAAACCCCCTGCTCTTTCAAGAGCAGGGGGTTCTAAGGCAGGGATTTATTTTTCGCTGAGTTGAAGATCGGCCTCGTCCACGTGGTAGAGCGCCTTTTTGGAGAGCGCGTCGTACATGACGGGAACGACGTAAAGCGTCATGAGCGTGGCGTACAGCAGTCCGCCGATGCACGTTACGGCGAGCGGCTGGATGAGCGACGTTGCCTCGCTCTGGCCGAGCGCCATGACGATGAGACCGAGGATGGTCGTGATGCTCGTCATCAAAATCGGGCGCAGACGGGTGACGGCGGCGTCCGCAATGGCCTCGCGCCGGTCCATGCCGCCGATGCGCAGCTGGTTGATGTAGTCCACGAGCACGATGCCGTTATTCACGATGATGCCGACGAGCATGATCATGCCGAGCATCGAGAGCAGGTTGATCTCCAGCCCCGCAATGAGCAGCGCGAGGAAGCCGCCGGTGAACGCGAGCGGGATCGTGAACATGACGATGAACGGCGATTTGAGATCCTGGAACTGCGCGACCATCACGAGATATACGAGCAGGATACCGACCGCGAGCATCAAAACGAGCTGTCTGAGCGCCTCGACGATGGATTCGCGCTCGCCGGTGAAGCCGATGGTCGTGCCGTCTGAGGGAGAGAACGATGCGAGCGCTTCCTCGGCGGCGTCCGTCACGAGCGTGACGTTGCAGCCCTCGGCGATGTCGGCGGTCACGTCGATGTACCGGCGCTGGTTGAGACGGCGGATGCTCGAAAGGCTCTCGGTCTCCTCGACCGTGGCAATGTCCCTGAGCGCGACGGAATGCACCGTGCCGTCCTTCGCCGTCACGTCAAACGTGAGAGAGCGGACGTATTCGGGCGTGATCTTGTCCTTCCCGGCGGTCTGTACGCTGACGGCATAGGTGTCGCCACCGTCCGAAAGCTCGATGAGATCGGCCGAGCCGGTGAGCGCCTTTGCCACCTGCATATACACCTGCGCCACGGTGAGCTGCTCCTTTGCCGCCTTTTTCTTGTCCACGGTGAAGTGCAGCTCGGCGGTGGGCTCCTCTTCCCCGGCGGCGACGTTTTCCGTGCCGTCCACGCCGCGCAGCACATCGGCCACGGCGTCGGCGGTCTCGCGCAGATCGTCGAGATCGTTGGAGTATACGCGCACCGTGATGCCGCTGCTCGTGAGCATCTGCGTCATGGAGGACATGAGCGAGTTCGCGTCGGCGTTCACGGCGGCCTCCATATCGGCGCATTTTTCGTTGATCTCTTTCGCAACGCGGCTCGCCTTATATCCGCTCTCGAGCAGGACATAGAACGAAACGTCGCCCTCAGTGGTCATCATGGAAAGGCTGGAGCCGGCGCTGTCGCCGATGGCGCCGCCGACGGTCTCCACGCCCGGCACGGTGAGCATTCGCGCCGCCGCCTCGTCCGCCGCGGCGGTCGTGTCGGCAAAGGAGCTGCCCTCCGGCATCGTGAGCGTTACCATCATCTGCTCCATCTCCATATCGGGGAGGAACGTGAAGCCCCTGGCGATCACCGCCGCGCCGCTTGCGATGAGCAGCGCCACCGCGGTGAGGAGCGTGACGGCCTTGTGGTTCACCGCCCAGAGGACGGACTTTTTGTATTTCGGCATGAAGCGCGTGAACGCCGTTTCGCTCTGGGGCCTGGCGTGCGCGAGCAGCTTGCCCGCGAGCGCCGGGACGAGCGTGAGCGCTACGATGAGACTGGCTATGAGCGCGTAGCTGAGCGTGAGCACCATATCGGTGAAGAGCTCGCGCGTAAGGCCCTCGACAAACGCGATCGGGACAAAGACGCAGATGGTCGTGAGCGTGGAGGCCGCGATCGCGCCGCCGACCTGCCGCGCGCCGGACACGGCGGACTTGACCGTTGATTCGCCGAGCGCGCGCAGGCGGTAGGTGTTTTCGATCACAACGACGGAGTTATCCACCAGCATGCCGACCGATATCGAAAGACCGGAGAGCGACATGATGTTGATGGAAACGCCGGTGAAGTACATGAGCGTGAGCGCGAAGAGCAGGCTGATCGGGATCGAGCAGAGCGTGATGACCGTGGGCCGCCAGTCGCGCAGGAAGAGGAAGAGAATGACGACCGAGAAGAGCGCGCCCCAGAGAAGGCTCGAGAGGATCGAGTCGCGCAGGAGATAAATGTAATCGCCCTGATCCATGAGCGCGGTGAACGTCAGCCCCGGATACTGCGCGCTCAGCTCTTCAAACGCGGCGTTGATGTTGTCAGACACCTTCGCCGTCGCGTAGTTCGACTGCTTGGAGAACATGAGGATGAGACCGTTGTTGCCGTTGAGCGAGGCATAGATCTCCCCCGCGTTGTCGGCGCGGACAACGTCCGCCACATCGCACACGCGGATGGGGTCAAGGCCCTCGATGCCGAGATCGAGCAGCACAAGGTTTTCGAGATCCTCGCCGTCCGCGATGGCGTCGCCGACGGTGACGATGATGCCGTTGCCGTTCTCGTCATACACATACCCGGCGGGCATGTCGAGATTCTGCGCGGCAATGAGGCTGCTCAGCGTTTCGAGCGTGATGACGCCGTGGAGGTCGGCCGCGTCGAGCGCGGAGGCGAGCTGCTCCTCAAGCGTTTTCACCGCCGCGTCGAGCTGCGTCTGCGCGCTGGTGAGCGCGGTCTGCGCCGCGGCGAGCTGGCCGCCCGCGAGCGAGATCTTCGTTACGCCGCCCATGAGCTCGCCCGGCAGCTCCTCGAGCTGCTTCTGCATGTTTTCGAGCGATTCCATCTGCTTTTTGGATTCCTCTTCGAGCTGAGCGCAGCGCTCCTCCGCTGCGGCGATCTGCGTGCGCAGCTCCTCGGTCTGCACGCGCGCGGTCTCCACCGCGACGGCCTGCGCTGCGCGCGCGGTGCGCTGCGCGGAGAGATTCACGTCGTTTAAGTTGTTCATCGTGCGGACGCTGCCGAGATCGGTACAGCCCTTGGCGTTGAGCGCGGCAACGGTGTCCGCGTCCAGCCCGGCGGCCTCCAGCGCCGTGGAGGCGTCCATGGAGTCGTAGGGCTCGCCGAGCGCTTTGGCATAAAGCGCGCTGTCCGCTTCCAGCGAGGCGATGCGCGCGTCGGTTTCGGCCAGACGCGCCTCGGCCTCCGCGAGCGCGGCCTCCGCCTGTTCGAGCTGGGCGTTGAGCGCGTCGATGGCGGCGCGCGCGGAGGCGAGCTTCGCCGCGGTCTCTCCGGCGGCGGTGAGCGTGTCGGCGAGATCGTCCTCGCCCTGCTTGATGGAATCGGAGATGCCGCTCGATGCGCTGAGAAGCTGGTTCGTGCCGGCCTCGACCTTCTCGCGGTTCTCGTCCAGCTCCTTCTGCGCGTCCTCGAGCTGCTTTCTGGCGGCTTCCATCGCCTTGTCGATGGCTTCGGCGATCTTTGCGTTCATTTTGTCGAGCTTTGCCTCGTTGACCTCGATGGTCATTGTCCGCTCGATCATGCCGCCGGTCGTGATGCTCGCCACGCCCGTCGTGCCTTCCAGCGCGGGGATGACGGTGTCCTTGGCAAACCGCGAGAGCTCGTAGCGGTCCATTTCGGAGGAATCGACCGCCGCGACCATCACGGGGATCATGTTCGGGTTGATGCGGATGATGCTCGGCGTGCCGATGGAATCGTCCCAGCGGCCGGTGAGCATCTGCGTTTTCTGCAGAATGTCCACCACGGCGCTGTCCATATTCGTGCTCTGCTCAAACTCCAGTACAAGCATCGAATAGTTCTCCGCCGAGGTGGAGGTCACGGTCTTGATATCATTGAGTGTCGCCATGCTCTGCTCCATCGGCTTGGTGACGACGGCTTCGACCTCCTCCGGCGCGGCGCCCGGATACGTCGTCACCACGACGACGTAGGGGTAGTCCATGTTCGGCATCAGGTCGGGGGTCATCTTGACATACGACATCACGCCGAACACCAGAATGGCGACCACCGCCACGAACACGGTAAACGGTTTTTTTACGCTGAAGGAAGTCATCGGACAGGATCCTTTCGGGAATCGAATTCATTCTTTTCATGATAGCACCGCGCCGCTGCAAAATCGTGAATTTTCATTGAATTTTAACGAAAAAACAAGACGCAGCCGGATCTTGGCTGCGTCTTGACAGGGCCTTTATTTGCGGGAGGGGCAGAGCCCCTCTCCTGCGGGGTTTTTCAAGGGGTATCGCAGGGGTGGGGCGCTGCTTTGCCCGGATGTTTCATGCGGCTTTGAGCGTCTTCTTCGCCCGGAGGATCTGCATGACGACGATCGCGCCGACAACGACGATGCCGATCACGTCCGTCACCGTGCCGGGATCCACAAGGCACAGTCCGCCGGCGGCGGAGAGGATCCTCAGATACCAGGGAATGCTCCCGCGGTAGTAGCCCTCGAGCGCCATCCCGAGACCGAACATGCCGATGAGCGACGTGATAGCAATCATAACGACCTCCACGACGGTCGTATCGACGAGCACCATCGCGGGATTGTAGGCGAGGATATACGGGATGATGAACGCTGCGATAGCGAGCTTTGTTGCGTTGAAGGCGGTCTTCATCGGATTTGCGCCCGCAATGGCGGCGCCGGCGTAGGCTGCGAGGGCGACCGGCGGCGTGAGGTCGGCGACGATGCCGAAGTAGAACACAAAGAAGTGCGCCGCGACCGTCGGGATGCCCATCTGTACGAGAATGGGCGCGCAGGTCGTGGCCATGATGCAGTAGTTGGCGGTCGTCGGAACGCCCATGCCGAGCACGATGCAGCAGAGCATTGTGAGGAAGAGCGCGAGGAGCTTCGCGTTGCCGCTAACGCCGATGATGGCGTGCAGGATCTGGTTGGCGAGACCGGTCATCGTGAGACAGCCCGCGACGATGCCCGCCACGCAGCAGGCGACGCCGACCGAGATGCACCCCTGCGTACCGCCGGCCAAAGCTTCAAAGAATTTCTTCGGAGTCATGCGTGTTTCTTTGGAAAACATGCTTACGACGATCGCGGTGACGGTTGCTACCGCGGCGGCAAAGGCCATTGTCCGGCTGCCGGACGAGACGAGATACACGAGGATCACGAGCGGCAGCAGCAGATACGTCTTTTTCAGAAGCGGCATCACGGGAGGCAGCTCGCGGCGGGGCACACCCTGCAGCCCGGATTTCTTCGCCTCGAGATGCACGCAGATGAAAATGCCGGTAAAATACAGCACCGCCGGGAGGATCGCCCGGACGACGATGTTTGAATACGGGAGACTTACGTAGTCTACCATCAGGAACGCCGCCGCGCCCATGATCGGGGGCATGATCTGCCCGCCGGTAGATGCCGCCGCTTCGACCGCACCGGCAAATTCGCCTTTATACCCGGTCTTTTTCATCATCGGGATCGTGACGCTGCCGGTCGTTACGGTGTTTCCAACGGACGAACCGGACACCATGCCGCACAGCGCGCTCGAAATAACGGCGACCTTTGCCGGGCCGCCGGCGGACGAGCCGGCCAGCGAGTTTGCGAGCTGGATGAAGAAATCGGAAATGCCGGTACGCTCAAGAAACGCGCCGAAGATGATGAATACGGCGATGTACTTGGAGCAGACGTTGATCGGCGTGGAGAGAATGCCCGTCTTTTTATAGAAGAGCGAGCAGACGAGCGATTTGAACGCCCCTGCGCCGAGCCCGCGCTTGACGCCGTAGTAGTAGAGCGCGTACGCAATGAAGACGCCCGCCACGATCATGATGGGCACGCCGGTGCTCCGGCGGCAGAGCTCAAAGAGCGCGAGAATGCCGATCACGCCGAGCACGACCTCGTACGTCTTGAGCGCCGGGAGCTGCTGCACGATGGTGTTGGCGTTGAAGCAGAAATAGAAGAACGATACCGCGCCGAGCGCCATGATGACCCAGTCGTACCAGGGGACATAGTTCACGCGGAACTCGTGCTTGTGGCTGGGGAAAATGAGAAAGCCTGCGATCAGCAGCCCGCCGACGAACGACGTGAGCCGCACCTCGTCGAGCATCGTGCCAAACAGCGTGACATACACCTCGAAAATGGCGAATGCCGCGAGATACGCCTGCACAGCGATCTTCGGCTTGCCCTCCCAGGCGCGGGTATTCGATTCGCGGTCATACTTGCGCATGACATCGTTGAGATTTTTTGTCGCGTCGTGAGACATGGGGCTACCTCCCGAAAAAAGAATCTTTTACATACGCAAAGGGGAGGAGCAGAGCCCCTCCCCTACGGGAATTCCAGGTTATCCTGTAGGGGCGGGATCTGCTCCGCCCGGGGGGCCTTGCGCCCCCGGTGAGAGGAGACAGCCGGGAGGATCAGCCAGCGGTCTCGACGGTGATGCCGTTTTCGGCAAAGTACTTCGCGGCGCCCGCGGCGAACGGAACGGCGATGCCCTCGGTGGCGAAGGTCAGATCGATGCTGTTGCCTTTCTCGTGCAGGGCGGCGATGTCGTCTTTGCTCTCCATGATGGTCTTGACGATGGTGTAAGCGGTGTCGTCGTCAAGATCGGCGCGGCAGACGAGCGTAGCCTTCACGGTGACGGTGGCGCAGTCCTCGTCAAACCCGGCATAGGTACCGGCGGGCAGAACGAGCTTGGCGTACCACGGGCAGGAAGCGAGCAGCTTTTCCATGTGCGCGTCGTCAAAGCCGATCATGTACACGGTCTTGGAGGCGGCGAGCTCGGTAACGGACGGGGTCGGAGCGCCGGCGCAGAGGAACGCGGCGTCGATCTTGCCGTCCTTGAGGCTCTCGGTGCTGTCGCCGAAGGACTGGTACACGGGGGAAACATCGTCGATGGTCATGTCGTAGGCGGCGAACACATCGACGGCGTTGAAGTACGTGCCGCTGCCGACGTCGCCGACGCACACGCGCTTGCCGCGCAGGTCTTCCACGGTCTTGAGCGATGGATCGGTCGTGACGATCTGCACCGTTTCGGGATACAGAGCGCACAGAACGCGGAAGCCGTCGATCTTGCCGGAGTCGGCAAAGGAGTTCGTGCCGTTGTAGGCGTAGGTCATAACGTCGGACTGGACGGTCGCAAGATCGTACATGCCGTCCTGCATGCTCACAAGGTTATCCTTGGAGCCGCCGGTCGCAACGACCGTGAGCTTAACATCGGTCTTCTGTCCGATCACGGTGCCGAGGATGCCGGTGTAGCCGTAATAGGTGCCGCTCTCACCGCCGGTGCCGACGTTCAGAGAAACGGCGCTTGCCGCCGGGGTGTCGGAATCACCCGAGCTGCTGCCGCAGGCGCACAGCGCGAACACCATGCACAGAGCCAAAACCAGAGCCAGAATTTTTTTCATTTTCATTTCCTCCTTTTCATTCTGACGGATGCATTTCCCACAAAACCGCGAAATTTGCAAGCCGCAGGAAATATCTTTCGTATGAATGCATTATAAACGCTGAAAACCGCGATTGCAAGAACAAATTTGAATTTTACAAGAAATTATTATGCAAAAAGTTTAGCAGAGTAAATCCGGAAACTGTGCAGAACAGCGAAATGCCCCCGCGCCGGTTTCCTGAAAGGATACGGCGCGGGGGCATATATGGATGTTCGCCGCCGGAAGAGCGGCGGCGAACTACTATATTTTGTTTTTCAGCAGTAGATATCCACGGCGTGGCGGTGGGAGCGCAGAGTAAGCGTCCGGTGCGCGCCGCCGTCCTCGCCGTCGCGCGTCCAGGGCACGGGCTCCTCAAACGTGAATTTTACGAAGCTCGACTGCGCTACGGTGAGGCACGGACTGTCGTAGGTCTTGTTCAGCACGCCCGTGAGGATGCTGTTGACCTCCATCACGTCCTTCGGGCGGCGGACGAGCAAAATCTCAAACTTGCCGTCCGAGAGATCGACGAGATCGTCGTTCAGACGCACCATGCCCGCAACGCTCAGGGAGTTTGACATCGCGCCGTAAATGAATTCGCCTTCGACGACGCCGTTTTCGTGCTCAATGACGGCCTTGTAGCTCTTGATGGTGGAAAGGGCGTTCAGTCCGCCGAGCACATACGCCAGATGGCCGAGTGTTCGCTTGAGCTCCTGGTCGGTCTTGTAGCTCACCTCGGTGAACGCGCCGAATGCGGCGATATAGGTAAAGAAGCCAACGCCGTCCATCTCGCCGACGTCGTAGTGCAGCGGCGTTCCGGCGAGGATCATTTCCGCGGCGCGCCCCGGCTGGCGCATCGGCAGGCCGAGCGTGTTTGCCACGTCGTTCGCCGTGCCCATCGGGATGTACCCGAGCTTGGGGCGCTTCTCCTGCGGCAGCATCATCAGACCCGCGATCGTGTCGGAGAGCGTGCCGTCACCGCCGAGACAGACGAGCCGCTCGTAGTTCGCGGCGTTCTCTTCGACGATCTTCGACGCCGTGCCCGGCGCGGTCGTATAAAAGACGGTCGGGCAATACCCGTTCAGAGCGAACGTCGAGACTGCCGTGCCGAGATTGAGATCGGACATTGACCGCCCGGCGGCGGGGTTCACCAGCATCATTAAGGACTTGGCCATAGTAGATACCTCGCAAAAGTTGTCGTTTGTGCAGGAGCACTGTCATAGCTATTATAATGTATCTTCTCTTAAAATTTATGTCTTTTTTGCAAATTTGCAAAATCTTTATACTATATAAAAAAACAGTGCGGCAGATTTCTGCCGCACTGTCCGGTTTTGAGGATTATTCGCTCAGCGCGTTCATTTTGGAAGCCATGCTGGACTTCTTGCGAGCTGCGTTGTTCTTGTGGAGCAGACCCTTGGATACCGCGCGGTCAACCGTCTTGACAGCGGCTTTGTAGGCAGCCTCGGCGTTCTCCTTATTTCCTTCCGTCGCAGCGGCGTCAAACTTTTTGATCGTGGTCTTGAGCTCAGACTTGTCCGCCTTGTTGCGCTCGGCGCGAACACGGGAGACGAGAACCCTCTTGGCCGAAGACTTGATGTTGGCCATTCTTTAGCCACCTCCTCCATTCAATACTCCTGCGGATCGACGAACCCGCGTTTTGATATTATAAAGGAGGATTCCTGAATTTGCAAGCATTTTTTTCGTTTTCTCCCGAAAAATTTTGCATACTTTTGTGCCTCCTTCAAATACTGACCACAAGATATGGCACAGGAGGAAAATTTCTTGAAAAATTCTTTCCGAACCGATCTCGCGTGCGAGTCGCGCGACGTATGGCTCCGAACACGCGGCGCCGCTCTCGCGGGCGTCTCGGCCCGGCAGGAGACACGCGACGGTCTCGGCGTTGAGACCGTGGAGATACTGGACGAGGGCGCCGCCGAAGAGTTATGTAAACCGATGGGGCGCTATGTCACGATCTCGCTCGACGCGCTCATCCGGCGCGAGGAGGACGCCTTCCGCCGCGCCTGCGGCGTACTCGCGCGCGAGATCCGCACGCAGCTTGCCATGGAGCCGGAGGAGAGCGTTCTTGTTGTCGGTCTGGGGAATCCGGATATTACCCCGGACGCCGTCGGGCCGCTCGCCGCCGAGTGCGTTCTCGTCACGCGCCATTTGAAAACACGGCTCCCGGAAGAGTTCGCGGCGTTTCGCCCTGTGAGCGTTTTCCGTACCGGCGTTCTCGGCACGACCGGCATCGAAAGCGCGGCGCTCGTCCGCGGCGTTGTATCGCTCGTCCGGCCGGATCGTGTGATCGCTGTAGACGCGCTTTCGGCGCGCGAGGCGGCGCGGCTTTGCCGCGCGGTGCAGGTAACGGATGCGGGCATCGTCCCCGGCTCCGGCGTCGGCAACGCGCGCAGCGCTCTCACGGAGGAGACGCTCGGCGTTCCGGTTGTCGCTGTCGGGGTGCCGACGGTCGTAGATGCGCGCACGCTCTGCGCTGATCTCTCCGGCGCGGAGATCGATCTTCCGGACGATGCGGAGCTTTTCGTCACGCCGCGGGATATCGACACCCGCGTGCGCGACAGCGCCCGGCTTGTCGGCTACGCGATCGATCTCGCGCTGCACGACGCGCTCACCATCGAGGATGTCGACATGTTCCTCGCCTGATGTTTCACGTGAAACATCAGGCCGCGCCTTTTTGACGAAAAACCAGTGTTTCACGTGAAACATCTCCCGAAGCGCTCGGCCACTGAAAATGTTTCACGTGAAACAGTTGCAAAATGGAAAGCGCATCATTATAATAAACGGTGCTATAAAACAGAAACGAAAGTTCGGCGGCGAAGCAGCCGCGCACGCAGAGGCGGGGCGCTGCTCCGCCCGCACCGGACTTTGAGAGACCCAAAGGGGGCAAAGAGATGGGCAAAGTGATCGCCGTCGCCAACCAGAAGGGCGGCGTCGGCAAAACGACAACAAGCGTGAATCTTACAGCGGCGCTGGCAAGACTCGGAAAGAAAACGCTGCTTGTGGACTTCGACCCGCAGGGCAACAGCACGTCCGGCATGGGTGTGTCCAAGCGGAGCAATCCGACGGCGTACGACGTCGTGATGGGCAGCGCGAGCGCGGAGGACGCCGTCATCCGTCTGCCGTACGGCTGGGTGCTGCCGTCGAACACCGATCTTTCGGGCGCGGAGGTCGAACTCGCCAACGTGGAGCGGCGCGAATACCGCCTGCGCGAAGCGATCGACACGATCCGGGACGATTTCGACTACATATTCATCGACTGCCCGCCGTCGCTGGGCATTCTGACGCTCAACGCCTTCACCGCGGCGGACAGCCTGCTCGTGCCGCTGCAGTGCGAGTATTACGCGATGGAGGGCGTGGCCGATCTCACCACGTCGGTGAAGATCGCCAACCGGCGGCTGAACAAGAATCTCTACATTGAGGGCATGCTGCTCACGATGTACGATAACCGGCTGAACTTCTCCACGCAGGTGGCGGAAGAGCTGCGCCGGTATTTCGGCGCGCGCGTGTACGACACGGTCATCCCGCGCAACGTCCGCCTGGCCGAGGCGCCGAGCCACGGCCGCCCGATCACGGAATACGACGCCGGATCAAAGGGCGCGCGCGCGTATCTCGCCGCCGCCGAAGAATTTTTGCAGAGGCAGGGATGAAGATGGCAAAAGAAAAGACATCACGGCTTGGGACCGGGCTTTCCGCCCTGTTCGGCGAGGAGGAAAACGTCCTCGAAAACGAAACGGTGCAGACCCTGCCGATCTCGCGGGTCGAGCCGCGCAAGGATCAGCCGCGCCGGGACTTTGACCCCGCGGCGATCGAGGAGCTGGCGGCGTCCATCCGCGAATATGGGCTGATCCAGCCGATCACGGTGCGTCCGCTCGACAAGGGGTACTATCAGATCATCGCCGGCGAACGCCGCTGGCGCGCGTCCCGCGCCGCAGGACTCAAGGAAGTGCCGGTGCGCATTTTGGAGGCGGACGATAAGCTCGCCATGGAGCTCGCGCTCGTGGAAAACCTCCAGCGCGAGGACCTGAACCCCATGGAAGAGGCCGCGGGCTATAAAAAGCTCATGGACGATTACGGTCTCACGCAGGAGCAGGTCGCCTCGCGCGTGCAGAAATCGCGCCCCGCGGTCACGAACGCACTGCGGCTTCTTTCTCTCGGCGAGACGCTGCAGAAAAAAGTATCTTCCGGAAAGCTCTCCGCCGGCCACGCGCGGGCGCTTCTGCCGCTCAAAACCGAAACGCTGCGCGAAAAGGCCGCCGCAGAGGTCGAATCCCGCGGTCTGAGCGTCCGGCAGACGGAAACGCTCGTCGCTTCCCTGCTCCGCCAGGCGGAGCAGCCGGAAAAGGAAGAGAAGAAGCTACCGGTCGTGGATTACGTCCGTGAGGCGGAAAAGGCGCTCAGCGATGCACTGGGCCGCGGCGTCAAATTCCAGGGCGGGCAGAAAAAAGGCCGCATCGCGCTGGAGTTTTATTCCGCGGACGACCGCGAGGCGCTGATGGAAGCGCTCAGGCACATGGACAAGCCCTGGAAAAAGAAATAAAATTGAGGAGAATATATCATGCTGGACATTCGTTTTATCCGTGAGAACCCGGAGCTCGTGCGCGAGAACATCCGCAAGAAGTTCCAGGACAAGAAGCTCCCCCTCGTGGACGAGGTGCTGGAGCTCGATGAGAAGCTGCGCGCGGCGAAGACCGAGGCGAACGAGCTTCGCGCCAACCGCAACGCCCTTTCCAAGAAGATCGGCATGCTGATGGGACAGGCGAAGAAGGATCCCTCCAAGCTGGAGGAGGCCGAGGACGTCAAGGCCGAGGTCGCGCGCGAGGCCGCGCGTCTGGCCGAGCTGGAAAAGCTCGAGCCGGAATACGAGGCGGAACTCACCAAACGCATGATGGTCATCCCGCAGATGATCGACCCGAGCGTCCCCATCGGCCCGGACGACAGCTGCAATGTCGAGGTGCAGCGCTTCGGCGAGGCGACTGTGCCCGATTTCGAGATCCCCTACCACACGGAGATCATGGAGAGCTTCAACGGCGTCGATCTGGACGCGGCGCGCCGCGTTTCCGGTAACGGCTTCTACTATCTGCGCGGCGACATCGCCCGCCTGCACTCCGCGGTGCTCGCGTATGCGCGCGACTTTATGATCGACAAGGGCTTTGTGTACTACATTCCCCCCTACATGATCCACGGCGACGTGGTGCAGGGCGTCATGTCCCAGACCGATATGGACGCCATGATGTACAAGATCGAGGGCGAGGATCTCTATCTCATCGGCACGAGCGAGCACTCCATGATCGGCTCGTTCATCGACCGCATCGTCCCCGAGAAGGAGCTCCCCATCACCTACACGAGCTATTCCCCCTGCTTCCGCAAGGAGAAGGGCGCGCACGGCATCGAGGAGCGCGGCGTCTACCGCATCCACCAGTTTGAAAAGCAGGAAATGATCGTCGTGTGCAAGCCCGAGGAGAGCGTGGACTGGTATGAAAAGATGTGGCGCTACAGCGTGGAGCTGTTCCGCTCGCTGGAGATTCCGGTGCGTCAGCTTGAGTGCTGCTCGGGCGATCTTGCCGATCTCAAGGTCAAGAGCTGCGATGTCGAAGCGTGGAGCCCGCGCCAGCAGAAGTACTTTGAGGTATGCTCCTGCTCGAATCTCGGCGACGCGCAGGCGCGCCGACTGAAGATCCGCGTCCGCGGCGAGGACGGGAAGCTCTATCTCGCCCACACGCTCAACAACACCGTCGTCGCTCCCCCGCGTATGCTCATCGCGTTCCTCGAGAACCACCTGCACGCCGACGGCAGCGTCGATATTCCCGAGGTCCTTCGTCCGTACATGGGCGGCAAGGAGCACCTCGAAAAGAAGTAAAACGTAAAAATCCGGCGGCAGAACGCAATGAGAAATGGCGTTCGCATCCGCGTTCGGTGCCGCCGTGCTCTTCGGCACGGCCCGCAGAAAGTCCCGCGCACGATCGAATTTTGAGGTGAGAAAGTGAACGAAAAGCTGAAGGCTCTCTATGAAAAGTACAAGGACCTTATCCCCTACGTGATCTTCGGCGTGCTGACGACGATCGTAAACTATGTCTCCTACTGGCTGTTCGCGCACCCTCTCGGCTGCGGTACGGTATTCAGCACCGCCGTTGCGTGGGTTTTGAGCGTGCTGTTCGCGTATGTGACGAATCGCCGCTGGGTGTTCCACAGCGAGGCGAAGGGCGCAAAGGCGATCGGAAAAGAATTCGCCGCATTTCTCGGCGCGCGCCTCGGCACGGGGCTTCTGGATATGCTCATCATGTACCTGTGCGTTGATCTTCTCGGCTGGAACGACATGGTGATGAAGCTCGCGTCGAACGTCATCGTCGTTATTTTGAACTACATTCTGAGCAAGTTCTTCATCTTTAAGAAAAAAGAGAAATAAGACGCAAAGTGAAAAGCCCCGCCGGTCAGGAAACCTCCTGACCGGCGGGGCTTTTGTCATGCGAAAGATTATTTGAGCATCCGCCAGAGTGTGCTGCGGCTGATGTCGAGATGCTGGGCGGTCTTTGTCTGGTTCTGCCCTTCCAGCTCGTAGACGCGCAGCACGATATCCCGCGTGATCTCGGCGAACGGGCGGTTGAGGTCAATGCCCTCCGCCGCGGCGGAAGGTGTCGTCGTCTCGCGGTCGAGCACCGCACGGACCTGCGCTTCGGAAATATACGAGCTGTCAGCGTTCACTACAAGATCCTGCACGCATTTGACGAGCTGGTCAATGTTGTGCGGCCACGGGAAATTCTGCAAGAGCAGCATGGCCTCGCGCGTGAGTCCGATGACGCGCGTGCCGAAGCGGACGTTCGTGGCGTTTATATAGAGCGTGACGAGCGTCGGGATATCGTCGCGGCGGCGCGAGAGCGGCGGAAGCCGGAGTCGGAGCGCGTGGACCGTCTCTGAGAGATAGGCGTAGATCGGGTCACGGGAATACTGCCCCGCATCACCGGCGTAAGAGATGAGAAACCGGTTGGCCCCCAACGTGTGTGAGCCTTCAAGATAGTCGAGCAGCCGCGGCGCAAGATTGCGGTTCACGGCATCGAGATGGCGGAGATAGATCGTAGAGCCGGTATCGGCGAGCGGCGAACGGTCATCCTCGAGCAGAAGCTCCCAATCCCTTTCCGTGAGCCGACCGATATCCACGAGGACGAGCGGACTGTGGCGCAGACGGCTGCGGCTGTGGACGTACTGCGCGAAGCGGTCCTTGCCGGTGCCGTAATCGCCCTCGATGAGTACAGGCGCGTCGAGCGCGGCGTACTGCTCGCATACAGCGCGCAGCCGCTCCGCGGCGGCGTTGCTGCCGAGATAGTATTCGAGCGGATTGCTGCTGAGCGCGCTGTCCGCACCGGAGGAAAGGTCACAGTAGCGGATCGCTTGCCGCCCGCCGAGGAGCGAAGCGGCGTGAGAGATGGAGAAAACGGCGTATTCCTCGCCGCCGGAGGCGAGAAGCCGCCCGCGCACAGTGAACATCTCGTTTCCGAGCCGGCGGCTGAGCTTTACACTGCTGCGCGCGAGGACATGCGAAACATGCTGGCGCATCGCGTCGGCAAGTTCCGGCGGCATGGGATCGAGCGTTGTGAAGACATCTCGGACGTCGGGCGAATAGACGGCGAAGTCCCGCTCGTCCGAAACGAGCAGATCCCGCAGCAGAGAGGCGTGCCGGTCGAGCGTCTGATACCGGAAACAAATATCCTTCGCGGTGTTGATCGCCGACTCGATGCTCTCCATGCCGGAGACGATCAGCAGCCCGTGCATGCCGTACTCCTGCGCGCAGGTTGTGGAGATCATATCGCCGACGATGATGCGCGTCCCCTTATCGCGCAGCGCCGAGAGCCTTTCGCGGCACTCCTGCGGGCTGCGGATCGAGACCGTAGGGATGGAAAATTGCATGATCTCACAGAGCTTTTCCGCCGGATGCGTGATGCTCGGGTAGCCGACGATCGCAAAATCATCGTCCATGCCCTGCGCGAGACGGATCGTGCGCAGAATGTCGTAGGCGGAGGGGACGATATCGCAGATGGGGATATCCATCATGTGTCCGCGGAGCACGTCGGCCGTGCCGCCGCGGGAGATCACCGCATCGATGCCGCGGCGGTTGTCGAGCGCGGTTTTCAGTCCGTCGTCCAGATTGCCGCTCTGGATGACGAGCTCCACATCGTCACGCTGCGCGGCGATGTTCGTCATGAGATGATACATTCCTTCGTAGGGGGCGATGCAGAGAAAGCGCGGCTTTTTCATTTCTAGGCCCTCCGTGTGTCACTGTTGCTTGGACGCAATTCTAAAATAAAACAAAAAGGATCATAACGCAAGTGATTTATTTTTAAACAGCCATTTAACACGGCCAAACCTGAACGATGTCTCGGCATAATTTTGTGCATAAAGCTCAAAAAACAGAGGGGGAATTTAGCGGCTGGCGGCAGAATGAAACGACAGAGAAAAATATTGTTCAAAAATGAAACACAAAAGGGCGCTCTACGGCTTTCAAGCGGACGGAATGCTCCTATATAATTTGGGCATAAAAGCCAGCCGGGGACAGTATACCCCAAAAAAGAGAAAGGAAGCGCACCGCAAACGATGATAAAAGTCCTGGTTCTTGCCGATGACGTGACCGGCGCGCTGGACGCCGGTGTGAAATTTTCGGACGCAGGTCTGAAAACGAAGGTGTCCCTCCTCCCGAAGATCGAAGAAACGGATACCGGCGCGAGTGTGCTCGTGCTGTGTGTCCCGACGAGACACGAAACGCCGGAGACGGCATACCGGCAGGTCCGCGCTCTTTCGGCGCGCGCCGCGGAAAAGCACATCGGCTGCATCTTCAAAAAGACCGACTCCGCGCTGCGCGGCAACGTCGGCGCAGAGCTTGCCGCGGTGCTCGACGGCAGCGGTGAGCATGAGCTCTTCTTCATCCCGGCGCTGCCGGCGATGGATCGCGTCACGATCAACGGAATCCATTACATCAACGGCGTTCCGGTACACGAGAGCGTGTTCGGCGTCGATCCCTTTGAGCCGGTCACGGAAAGCTACATCCCCGCGCTGCTGGAAAAGCAGGTGAGCGAACCAGTCGAGGTCATCACCGGCGCGACTCCTCCCGCGCCGGTGAACTCGGGCAAAAGGATCGCGGTGCTCGACTGCGAGACGCAATCTGGCATGGAGAAGCTGACCCGGACGCTGTACGAGTCCGGGCGGCTTCACGCCGTGGCCGGGTGCAGCGGGCTGGCGGAAGCACTGGCCGCGGCTCTCTGCGGCAGTGTCGGCGAGACCGAAGCGGAGCCGGAGACCGAGCGGCTCACCGTCGTATGCGGGAGCATGAACCCGATCTCGCTCGAACAGGTGGCTTACGCGGAAAAGACGGGCTATGCTGCCGTCAGCGTGCCGGTGGAGCGGCTGCTTGAGACAGGACTCGAAAGCGCCGAGGGCAAGGCATTTCTCGATGCGCTCTGGGCGGAATACAGCAAAAATGAGCATCTCCTCATCGATACGGGCGCTGCCAGCGCCGCGCGCGGCGAGCTGCCCGAGGAGATCGGAAAGAGCGTTGCATCGCTCCTCGGCGCGATACTCAAGGACCTCCTTGACCGGGGCGCCGTCTCGCGGCTTATGATCATCGGCGGCGACACGCTGCTTGGTTTTATGGACGCCATCGGCTGCCGCGAGCTCTCCCCTCAGCGGGAAATCCTGCAGGGCGTCGTTGAATCGGAATATATCTACCGCGGCGTCCGGCACTCGGTGCTTTCCAAGTCCGGCGGTTTCGGGCAGACGGATCTTCTTCTCCGACTCGAAAGCGAAGCGCCGGTCCATGCATAATAAACGAAAGGAATGGATGAAAAATGGATAAGTACAATATGGTTCTGCCGCGCATCACCTACAGCGGCGTGGATGCGCTGGATAATCTTCGCCAGGTCGTCGCCGGCTGTAAAAAGGCCGCGATCTTCACCGACAAGGGCATTCTCGGCGCGGGTCTTGTGGATCTGCCGCAGGAGATCGTCCGCTCCGCCGGTGTGGAGACCGTGATCCTCTCCGACATTCCTGCCGAGCCGAGCTACGGCGCGGTGCAGACACTGGTCGACGAGTTCCGCACGCTGGGCGCGGATATCATCATTGCCGTCGGCGGCGGCAGCGCGATGGACACCGCGAAGCTCGCGAGCATCCTCGTGACCGACGAATATACGGTGAAGGATCTTCTGGACGATCCACTCCGCGGCAAAAAGACCGTGACGACCTGCTTCATCCCGACGACCGCCGGGACGGGCTCCGAAGCGACGCCGAACGCCATCGTTGCTGTGCCGGAAAAGGAGCTGAAGATCGGCATCGTGAACCCGGCGATGGTCCCCGACTATGTCATTCTCGATGCACGCATGATCAAGAACCTGCCGCGCAAGATCGCCGCGGCGAGCGGCGTGGACGCCATGGCGCACGCCATCGAGTGCTTCACGAGCAACAAGGCGAACCCCTTCAGCGACACGTTTGCGCTCGACGCCTTTGACCGTATACTCAACAACATCGAGCGCGCCTGCGACGATCCCGAAGCGCTCGACGCCAAGCGCGAGATGCAGATCGCCGCGTTCTACGGCGGCATCGCCATCACCTGCTCTGGCACGACGGCGGTACACGCGCTGAGCTACCCGCTCGGCGGCAAATACCACATCGCCCACGGCGTATCAAACGCCATTCTACTCATGCCGGTCATGCGCTTCAACGAGCCCGCCATCCGCCACAAGCTGGCGCTGGCCTACGACCGCGCGGTGCACGGCGAAAAGACCTGCGTCACCGACGAGGAAAAGAGCGCCTGGATCATCGAGCGCATGGGCGAGATCGTAAAGCATCTCGACATCCCGACAAACCTTTCCCAGTGGAACGTTTCGCGCGACGATCTTGAGCCGCTTGTTGAGGCGGGCATGAGCGTGCAGCGTCTGCTGGTGAATAATATGCGCACCGTAACGCCGGAGGACGCGAGAAACATTTACCTCCAGATATTGTAAAAAGGGAGAGATGATATGAAACACATAGAAATTAAAGGAATAATTTGCCCACTGTTGACCCCAATGTATGAGGACGAGAGCATCAACGAGAAAGAGCTGCGTAATCAGGTCAACCGATTGATCAATGCGGGAATTCATGGGTTATTTGCATTTGGAACCAACGGAGAAAGCTATGCGCTCAGTACCGAAGAAAAGAAACGGATACTTGAAATTGTAGTTGAAGAAACGAACAATAGAGTACCTGTTTATGCCGGAACCGGTTGTGTAACAACAAGGGACACAATTGCTTTGAGCAAGGAGGCACAGGAAACAGGTGCAAATGCCCTATCAATTGTAACTCCATATTATGCGGCAGCTTCTCAGGAGGAATTGTATGCGCACTATATGGAGATAGCGGCGGCGGTGGAAATTCCAATTATAATGTATAATATTCCTGCGCGCACCGGGAATGCCTTAAGCCCGGCAACGGTTGCCCGGCTGGCGAAAGATGCACCGACGGTTGTTGGCGTCAAAGACTCTAGTGGAAATTTTGATAACATGAAGCAATACATCGAGGTAACAAAGGAGGCTGCTAAAGAATTTGCCGTTCTCTCAGGAAACGACTCTTTGATCCTTCCTGCGCTGGTCTTTGGAGGGAAAGGGGGAATTGCGGGATGCTCAAATGTTTTTCCTAAATCACTTGTGAAAATCTATGAAGCATGGATCGCTGGTGACTGGGAAGAGGCGAAAAAAGCACAGGATGCAATTCGACCGTTTCGCAGCTGTTTTAAGTACGGTAACCCCAATACCATAATCAAAATGGCAACGAAAGAACTTGGCTATCCTGTAGGCAACTGCCGTAGACCGTTCTGTACGCTGTCCGATGAAGGAATAAGGCAAATGAAAAGGGCATTAGAAATTTCCGTTGCTGCTGGTATGTGCTAAAGAGTAAAAGGAGGAAAACTCTATGAAACGCCCGATCCTCGGCATTACGATGGGCGATCCCTTCGGTAACGGCCCGGAGATCACGGTACGCTCGCTCGCGGACGAAACGGTCTATGACCGCTGCCGTCCCCTCGTCGTCGGCGACGCCGCCTCGATGGAATACGCCGCGGCGGTATACAATAAGCTGACTGGCGCATCGATCCGCGTCCATTCGGTGCAGAGCGTGCAGGAAGCACAGTTCGTCCCCGGCACGATCGATGTGCTGACCCTCGGCGTCGTAAAGACGGAGGATATCCCCTGCACGGCGGACGAGCCGAAGCCCTTCGGTCTCGGCGCAACGGCGCTCGGCGGCGAGGCGGCGTTCCAATATGTGAAGCGCGTCATTGAGCTGGCGCTCGCCGGCGAGGTGGACGCGACCGTCACGAACGCGCTGAGCAAGGAAGCCATCAACATGGCGGGCCACCACTTTTCGGGCCACACCGAAATTTACGCGCACTATACCAACACCGATAAATACACCATGATGCTCGCGCACGAGGACCTCCGCGTCGTCCACGTCTCCACGCACGTATCGCTGCGAGAGGCGTGCGACCGGGTAAAGAAGCCGCGCGTGCTCGAGGTCATCCGCATCGCGAACGCCGGCTGCCGCGCGCTCGGCATCGAAACGCCGCGCGTCGCCGTGGCGGGGCTCAACCCCCATTGCGGCGAGAACGGGCTCTTCGGCACCGAGGAGATCGAGGAGATCCAGCCTGCCATCGACGAGGCCATGGCGGAGGGCATCTGCATCCCGGACAAAAAGCCCACGCCGCCGGACACGGTGTTTTCCAAGGCCATCGGCGGCTGGTACGACATCGTGGTGTGCATGTACCACGACCAGGGACACATCCCCCTGAAGGTCAAGGGCTTTGTGTATAACCGCGAGGAAAAGCACTGGGACGCGGTCGCGGGCGTGAACGTAACGCTCGGCCTGCCGATCATCCGCGCGAGCGTCGACCACGGCACCGGCTTCGGCCACGCCGGAAGCGGCAGCGCGAACGCCCTCAGCCTCGTGAACGCGATGGACTACGCCATCCGCATGGCGAATGCCAAAGCAAAATAACGTAACCCATCCGGCGGCGCCGGAAACCATAAAGCGATTTCTGAATTTGGAAAGGAGAAACAACATGAAAAAAGCACTGGCACTGCTCCTCTGCCTGGTGATGGTGTTTGGTCTCGTTGCCTGCGGCACGACGGAAACTCCGGCGACCCCGCAGACCCCGGCCACGGAAGCCCCGACGACGGAACAGCCCACCGAAACGGCGAAGGACTACTCTGGCACGACTCTCGTATTCTCCTCCGACGCGGTCGGATCGGCATCCTATAACTACATCGTCGAGCTGGCCAAGCACCTCGAAGAGGACGGCGGCTTCGGTCTCGTCGATGTGCAGCCCACCAACCCCGGTGGCATGGGCGCTCCGTATCTGTTTGCCACTCCGGGTGTTGACCTTGCCTTCATCAACGGCGCTCCCGCGAAGTGGGCCATGGAGACCGGCACTCTCGGCAAAGAACCGACCAGCGGCTACTCCGCCATCCTCGGCGGCCTGACCGCTTCCTGCTACATCAACTGCATCAGCAACGCGTTCCTGAAGAAGTACAACGTCTCCACCATCGAAGAGATCTTCGAGCAGAAGCTTCCTCTGCGTATCGGCTGCTCCCCGGTCGGTTCCATGGACGCCGAGGGCGCATACAAGCTGCTGGAGTACTTCGGCGTGACCGAAGAAGAGCTGAAGTCCTGGGGCGGCGGCATCACCAACCAGGGCGGCGACGCGAACAAGACGGCCATCCAGGACGGCCAGATCGACTTCTACATCGACCACACCTCCTCCGCTTCCTCCACGATGAACGAAATTGCGAATACCGTCGATGTCACGTTCCTGCAGTGGGGCGACGAGCTGATCGACTGGTTCGTGACCGAGAAGGGCTTTGCCCGCGTGAAGGTCCCCGCGAACTCCTTCAAGGGCCAGACCGAAGAGCTGACGCTCCCCGGCAGCCCGGACGGCATCTTCTGCGCGGACACTCTCTCCGACGAAGTCGTTTACATGATCACCAAGACCCTCATTGAGAACCACGACGATATTCTCTCCGTTTACCCGGCGCTGAGCTGCTGGACGGTCGAAGGCAGCTGCGATTCTGAGCTCGTCGGCGGCGTGAGCTTCCACCCCGGCGCGATCGCCTACTACAAGGACGCGGGTCTCCTCTGAGAGAATCGCGCAACTCCCCAAGTCTGAGAGGGAGAGACGCCTTCGCGTCTCTCCCCTCCCCGCAGGAGGTTTTGAGAAATGAGCATTTTTAAGAAAAAAGACAGCGGCAGCTCGCAGAGCATGGATGCGAAGGCTGCGGAGCTTGCCAAAGAAGAGGACGAGGATTCAAAAATCGCCCGACTGCTGAAAAACATGCCCAAATGGCGGTACTGGTCTCTGGCCGTGCTCGCCATCCTCATGCTGGCCTTCCAGCTGTACATCAAACTGATCGCGCCCATGCAGCCGTGGGCACAGCTCCCGCTGCATCTGTGTTTCGCACTGATGGTCGTGTTCCTCTTTAACCCCATGGCCGAAAAGTGCAAAAATCAGGACAGCTCCAAAAAGAATCTCTGGTGGATCTATGACGCGGTGATCCTTGCCTGCGTCGCATTCATCACCTACCACTTCCTGACCCAGGCGAACGCGCTCAATATGCGCATTTACAACGTGGATAAAATGACAACGCAGGATATGGTCGTCGCCATCATGCTTCTGTTCGTGATGATGGAAGCCGTGCGGCGCGTCGTGTCCACGGCGTTGTTTGTGGTTCTGGCCTTCTTCATGGCGTATTCCTGGTTCGGCCAGTATATCCCCGGCCTGTTCCGCTTCGCGGGCATGACGTTCCCACAGTTCCTTGAAACGCTGCTCTACAGCCAGAACGGTATCTTCGGCTCGCCGCTGTCGGCGTCGCTGAACACGCTGTTCTACTTTATGATCTTCGGCGCGTTCTTCGCCAACTGCGGCGGCGGCGAAGTGCTGATCAACATGGGTCTCAAGCTCAGCGACAAGACCGCCGGCGGCCCCGCAAAAGCGGCGGTCATCTCCTCCGGCCTGATCGGCATGATCTCCGGCTCGGCGCAGGCGAATGTCTCCACCACGGGCGTATTCACCATCCCTCTGATGAAGAAAGCCGGCTACACGCCGGAAGAAGCGGGCGCGGTCGAATCCGTGGCGTCCACCGGCGGACAGATCATGCCGCCGATCATGGGCACCGGCGCGTTCATCATGGCGGAAATGATCGGCGTTCCTTATATGAAGATCGCCGAGACCGCCATCATCCCGGCCCTCGCCTACTACGGCGCGACGTTCATCCTTGTCCACCTGCTCGCCAAGAAGCACAAGATCGGCCAGGGCGAAAAGTTTGTCGGCAACCCAATCCTGCCGAGATTGTACCGCCTCTCCCCGATCATTCTCCTTGTCGTTCTCATCTGCACCGGCACGTCCATGCCGCGCGCCGCGCTCTACTGTGCGATCCTCTCGCTGATCCTCAGCATGATCAATAAAGAGACGCGCATGACGCCCAAGAAGATCCTCAATACGATCATCGACGGCGTGCGCCAGTCCGCGAACATCGCTATCCCCACCGGCGCGTGCGGCATTATGATCGGCATCGTCGTCCGTTCCGGCGTCGCTGTCAAGATTGCAAAGCTCATCGGTCAGGCGGGCGGCAGCAGCCTGCTCCTCGCGTTGATCGTCGCGGCCATCGGCTGCCTGCTCCTCGGCATGGCGCTCCCGACCGTGGCGGCGTACCTCATTGCGAACACCCTGTTCTGCTCGGCAATCATGGGCCTCGGCGTGGAAACGCTCGTCGCCAACATGTTCATCTTCTACTTCGGCGTTATCGCCCAGATCACCCCGCCGGTGTGCCTCGCGTCCTTCACCGCCGCGGGTATCGCAAACGCCAGCGCATGGAAAACCGGCTGGAAGGCGTTCACGTTCGCCATCGTCGCGTTCATCGCGCCGTTCATGTTCGTGTTCCGTCCCGCTATGCTGTTCCTCGGCACCCCGTGGGAGATCATACTCGCCTGCCTGATGACGGCGTGCGCCACGTTCTTCCTCGCCGCGGGCGTCGCGGGTTACATGCGCCGCAATCTGAACTGGCTGATCCGCGCTCTGTTCTTCGTCGCCGCCATTCTCTTCCTCGCCCCGGCGGCGTGGTCGGATATCGTCGCGTGCGCTATGGGCTTCGGCCTTGTCGCCTACTGTGTTATCACCGGCAAAAAGATGGAAGCTGTGGAAAAGCTCGCGCAGTAAAACCACCAACACGGAAACGGACGGCCTCCCGCCGGGAGAGCCGTCCGTTTTTTGAAAAGGAGTGCAAGACCATGAAAAACACGTTTACTCTCGCGCACGTCGGCGTCAACACCGAAAACGCCGAAGAAGCGCTCGCGCTCGCGGAGCTTTTGGCCGGCATGTTCAATCTCGCGCCGCGCCACGGGCAGAAGTCCGAGTTCGCCGGGCCGTATTTCGAGTGCATGAAGGCGCCGTTTCACGGCAAAAACGGTCACATCGCCATGCAGACACCGGATCTGGAAAGCGCCGTTGCCGAGCTCAAAGAAAAGGGCTTTTCCTTCCGCGAGGAGACCGCGGCGTACGACGACGCCGGGAAGCTCAAAAACATTTATCTCGCCGGGGAATACGGCGGCTTCGCCATCCACATCCTCCGGGGCTGACGACAACTTCTTTATCAAAGCTGCGAAAGCGTCATCCGCAAGGATGGCGCTTTCGCTATGCTCTGTGGTGCGGAAGGAAAACGCTTTCGCTTTTTTTCGTTGACCGATTTTTGGCAGGTATATATACTGAGCTCAACAAAAGGCGAGTTCCTTTTGTGACAAAACAATAAAGGAGCCGAAACGATGAAGAAGATCCTTGCACTGCTGATGGCAGTATGTATGATGCTTGCCCTGCTGACCGGCTGCGGCAGCGCCCCGGCCGAAACGCCGCAGACCCCGGCGGAACAGCCCGTCGCGGAAAAACCTGCAGAGAAGGAAACCGTCGCGCTCAAGGTGTGGGCCGATCAGGTCGAGCTGGAGCTGACGGAAAAGCTCTGCAACGATTTTGCCGCTGCGCACCCGGAAAAGGAATACGTGTTTGAGTTCGGCGCCGTCGGCGCCGTAGACGGCAAGAGCCGCTATCTCGAAGACCCCGCGGCCGCCGCGGACGTGTTCGTGTTTGCCGATGACCAGCTCATCGATCTCGTGAAGGCGGATGCGCTCTATGAAGTGACCCGCAACACCGACGCGATCGTCGCGGCGAATACCGCCGGTTCGATCAACGCCGCGTCCTACGACGGCGTGCTCTACGGTTATCCCATGACCTCCGATAACGGCTACTTCCTGTACTACGACAAGTCGGTCTTCACCGAGGAAGACCTCAAAACGCTCGATGGCATCCTCGCCGCGGCCAACGCCGCCGGCAAGCAGGTACATATGGACGTCTCCAACGGCTGGTATCTTGCATCCTTCTTCCTTGGCAACGGCTGCACGCTGACCATCGAGGACGGCAAGCAGGTCATGGACTTCAACAGCCCCAACGGTCTCGCCGCTGCCGAAGCGATCCGTGAATTCTGCAACGACCCCGCGTTCGTGACCGGTGACGACTCCGTCCTCTCCGGCGGTATCGGCGATTCCATCGCCTGCGGTGTGTCCGGCACGTGGGTCGCCACCGCGATCCAGGAAAAGCTCGGCGAAAACTACGGCTGCTGCAAGCTGCCGACCTTTACCTGCGACGGCAAGCAGGTGCAGATGGGCTCCTTCCTCGGCTGCAAGATCTACGGCGTCAACTCCCAGACGGCTTACCCGGTGGACGCCATGGAGCTCGCGGAGTTCCTGACCTCCGAACAGTCGCAGCTCGAGCGCTATGAAGCGCTCAACTACGGCCCGTCCAACGTTGCCGCGCTTGCGAGCGACGCGGTCGCGTCCAACCTCGCGCTGCGCGCTCTTGCCGAGCAGAGCAACTACGCCGTGACGCAGCTCGTCCTCGGCGGCTTCTGGGTCCCGGCGGAGGCGTTCGGCGCCGAGCTCGAGGCGCATACCACCGCCGATCTGCAGACGCTGCTCGATCAGCTGGTGGAGCAGGCGACCGCAGCCTGATATAAGACGGTAACGCACGGATAAAAGGGGCTGGCAACAGCCCCTTTTCCGGGTTTCATCTTCCGGTTTTTCCGGACCAAACCGAGGGATAGCGGAGGTGCGCGATGCACAGAGAAAAACGTCACATACTTCTGGATGCCGCGGCGAGAGGCGGTCTTTGGACGCGCCTGTCGTTTCTCATCATGGGCGCGGGCTGCATCCGGTATAAGCAGTTCGTCCGCGGCGCGGCGTATCTGCTCAGCGAGATCGGGTTTATTTTCTTCTTCCGGGATTTTGCGATGCAGTATCTCTCCAAGTTTGCAACGCTCGGCACGGAGACGCAGCGCAAGGTATGGAACGAGGAGCAGCAGATCTTCCAGCGCTTCCCCGGCGATAACTCCATGCTGATTTTGCTCTTCAGCGTGCTCTCGATCGCGGTGTGCGCCGTGTTTCTCTATCTCTGGTATTCCAACATCCGGGACGCGTGGCGCGCGCAGGAGAACACCGAGCACGGCTGCGCGATCGCTTCCTTCCGGGACGATCTCCGCGCCATGCGGCACGAGAAATTCCATGTGACGCTGCTCGCGCTCCCGATGCTCACAATGGTCCTCTTCACGGTGCTGCCGATCGTCTTTATGATCCTCATTGCCTTCACGAACTTTGATGCTGACCACCAGCCCCCCGGAAACCTGTTCACGTGGGTCGGCATGTCGAACGTGACCGACATCTTCCTCGGCAATGCGATCAAGACGCGCACGTTTTTCGGTCTGCTCGGCTGGACGCTCGTGTGGGCGGTCCTCGCCACATTCACCAACTACTTTTTCGGGATGCTGCTGGCGGTCGCCATCAACAGCAAGCTCGTAAAGCTCAAGCAGGTCTGGCGCACCTGCTTCGTCATCGCCATTGCCATACCGCAGTTTGTAAGTCTCCTGCTCATCTCCCGCGCGCTGGAACCGGCAGGTGCGGTGAACGTGCTTCTTATGAAGCTCGGCATTATCCAGACGCCGCTGCCGTTCCTTCTGGACCCGACGCTCGCGCGCATCGTCGCGGTCGTGGTCAATATGTGGATCGGCATCCCGTATTCCATGATCACCTTCTCGGGCGTGCTGATGAACATCCCGGCGGAGCTCTACGAGAGCGCCGAGATCGACGGCGCGGGTCCCATGCGGAAATTCATTTCCATTACGCTGCCCTACATGTTCTTCGTCACCGCCCCGGCGACGATCACGACGTTCGTCACGAACTTCAATAACTTCAACGTCATCTATCTTCTCACCGCCGGCGGGCCGTTCTCGCTGGGCTATTACCAGGCGGGCAAGACCGACCTGCTCGTTACGTGGCTCTATAAGCTGACCGTGAACCGCAACGACTATTCGCTTGCCTCCACCATCGGTATATTCATCTTCCTGCTGGTGGGCACCTGCTCGCTGATCGTATACAACCGGATCGGAGCCGTAACGAAGGAGGATCAGTTCCAATGAAAAATGCACGCATCCGCCGCCGTGTTTCGGCCGTGGCGCTCAACGCGCTTCTTGCGGTCCTTGCCGTTTTGTGGCTCGTGCCGGTGTTCTGGCTGATTGTTTCGTCCTTCCGGGCGGAGCAGGGCGCGTATACGCCCTATCTCTGGCCGAAGGCGTTTACCTTTGATAATTATATCCGCCTCTTTACCGACCGGAGGTTGTTCGACTTCCCGCGCTGGCTCGGCAACACGCTCCTCGTCGCCGGGTGCAGCTGCGCTCTCACAACGATGCTAACGCTGATGGTGGCGTATGTCTATTCCCGGCTGCGCTTCCCGAAGCGCCGGTTTCTTATGAACGCCTCGCTCGTGCTGGGCATGTTCCCCGGCTTTATGAGCATCATCGCCATTTACCACTTTATGAAGGCCATCGGTCTGGATCAAACGCTGCTTGCCCTGATCCTCGTCTATTCCGGCGGCGCGGCGCTCAATTACTACATCGCCAAGGGCTATTTTGACACCATCCCCAAATCGCTGGACGAAGCGGCGATCCTCGACGGCGCCTCGAACAGCACGGTGTTCTGGAAGATCATCCTGCCGAACTCCAAGCCCGTCATCGCCACGACCGCCATCAACGCCTTTATAAACCCCATCGTCGATTACATTTTCGTCTCGGTCATTATGAAGGACAATTATAATAACTTCACCGTCGCCAAGGGCCTTTACACCATGGTGGACAAGACGAACATTTATGAATACTACACCGTTTTCTGCGCGGGTGCTGTCATTGTGGCGATCCCGGTCGTGCTGCTGTTCCTCCGCGTGCAGAAATACTATGTTGCCGGCGTTGTCGGCGGCTCCGTGAAAGGATAAGCTATGAATCCCGCAACAATATTTCACCGGCCGATGAGCGAATACGCCTTCGCGCTGGACGACACGCACTATATATTCCGCCTGCGCACCGGAAAGGGCGAAGCGGAGAGCGTTCGGTTTTACTATGCCGACCGCGCCGTGATGACCCCCAAACTGCAATTTGCCCCGCTGCCGATGGAGAAATTCCGGACGGATCGGTATTTTGACTGGTACGAGATCCGGCTCGAAACGCGCTTCGAGCGCATTGCCTATTATTTTGAACTCCAAAACGGCCTGGAAACGCTCTTCTACTACGGCGATTGCTACGAAATGGCGGGCACGCCCACGCGCGCGGACTATTTCCAGCTCCCGTTCAACCACCGCGCCGACCGGTTCGCGGCTCCGGCGTGGACGCGGGACGCCGTGGTATACAACATCTTCCCCGACAGCTTCGCTGCGGGGAAGCGCCTGGCGCCCAACGGCGCGCCGCCCTGCCGGGGCGGGACGGTGCGCGGCGTGACCGAAAATCTCGACTACATCGCCTCCCTGGGCTTCAACTGCATTTACCTGAACCCGATCTTCGCGGCGAGATCGTACCACCGGTACGATACGCTGGATTATTATCGCATCGATCCGCACATGGGCGCCGAGGACGATCTCCGGGATCTTGTCCGCCGCGCGCACACGCTCGGCATCCGGGTCATTCTCGACGGCGTATTCAATCATGTGAGCAGCGATCATCCCTTCTTCCGCGACGTGCTGGAAAAGGGGCGGGCTTCGCGGTACTATTCCTGCTTCTACGCGCTGCCGGAGACGCCGCGCCTGCCCGCCGCCGGGGAGCTGCCCGGCTATACCTGCTTTTCGTACGTCGCCGATATGCCGAAAACGAACACCGCCGACCCCTTCCTCCGGCAGTATTTCTGCGACGTCGGCGCGTACTGGGTGCGAAAGTTTGACGTGGACGGCTGGCGGCTGGATGTGGCGAACGAGCTGGACGACGGTTTCCTGCGCGCGTTCCGCGCTTCCGTCAAGGCGGCGAAGAGCGATGCGCTCATCGTCGGCGAGGTATGGGAAAATGCCGCGCATTATCTCGGCGGCGACATGCTCGACTCCGCGATGAACTACGATTTCCGCCGCTACTGCCGCCGGTTTTTTGCCGAGCAGACGGTGGACGCAGAGACCTTCGATACGAATGTGTCCACCCTGCTGCTGCGCTATAACGAAAACGCCCTCTTTGCCCAGCTCAACCTGCTCGACAGCCACGATGTGAGCCGGTTCCTCTCGCTCTGCGGCGGGAAAACCGAGCGGATGGAGCTTGCGGTGCTGCTGCAAATGACGTTCCCCGGCATGCCGTGCGTGTTCTACGGCGACGAGAAGGGGCTTTGCGGCGAGAGCGAGCCGGAATACCGCCGCCCGATGGCGTGGGACGCGAGCTCTCCGCTCGAGGAGGTGTATCGCCGGATGATCGCGCTGCGAAAGACGCACCCGGCACTGCGGTACGGCAGCTTCCATACGGAGCTTGCCTGCGGCGGGGTCTACCGATACAGCCGCGTCTGGAACGGTACGAAGATCACCGTTGCGATGAATCTTGGCGCCGAGCCGGTCAAGGCCGAAAAGCGCGGGACGCTTCTCTTGAAAAAGGGAGAAAACCGTGACATAATCGGCGCATGGGAATACGAGGTATGGGAGGAACAAAACGACGGCGGTAACGATCTATGATGTGGCGCGCGAGGCGGGTGTCTCCATCGCCACGGTCTCCAAGGCGCTGAACGACAGCAGCACCATTTCCGAGCATACAAAGGAACGCATCCGGGAGACCGCCGAGCGTCTCGGCTACCGCCCGAACGCGCGGGCGCAGAGCTTTGCGCGCCAGGCGAGCGGGACAGTGTTCTTCCTTGCGGACTTTTACCGGAACATTGCGTTTGAAAACCCGCACATGTTTGAGATCATCTCCGGCACAGCCGCGTATCTCGAAAAGAAGGGGTACTCGCTCCTTTTCAAGCCGCTTTCCCGGCAGGAAGCACCCAAGGTCATCCGCGACATTATCCAGGAGCGGCAGGCGGACGCGCTGATCCTCCACGCGCACATCCTCACGGCAGAGCTCGCGGCGATCCTCACGCGCGTCGATTTTCCGTATCTCGTGATCGGCAAGCCGAACCAGCGCAGCAGCGTTTGCTGGATGGACGTGAACCACGAGCAGGCGGGGCAGATCGCCGCAAACTACCTGCTTGATAAGGGCTACCGCCATATGGCGTTCATCATGGGCCGCGAGGACGACGCCATCGCGCGCAGCCGTCTGACCGGTATCCGCCAGGCGATGGACGAGGAGGAGCTGGCCGTGGAGGTCGTTTGCGGCAGCTCTCCGTGCGATCTGGATGACGCGGCGCTCGACGAGTTGCTCTCCCGCCGCGTGCGGCCGGAGGTGCTGCTCTGCGCAAACAACCATCTTGCGCTGCACTGTCTGCAATACATCCGCCGCCGGGGACTGAAGATCCCGCAGGACGTGGCGCTGCTGACCTTTGATAATTATCCGTTTTCCATGCTCATGGACCCGACGGTCACCGCCGTGGAGGTTGATATGTACGATATGGGCGTCAACGCCGCGCGCTTTGTCCTCCAGCGCATCCGCAAGCCGAACCTGCGGACGCAGTCGTATGTAACGTCGCCGTGCATCCTCGAGCGGGAATCGACGTAAAAAGGCTCCCTCGTTGAGGGAGCTGGCAGCGGCAAAACCACAGACTGAGGGATTGTAGTCTGCGGAAGGAGACAATCCCTCCGTCAAAACCTTCGGTTTTGCCACCTCCCTTTACACAAGGGAGGCATGAAAAAAGCTCCATCCGGACGGATGGAGCTTTTTGATATTCGGTATAGATCGATCAGCGCTTGCTGAACTGCGGAGCGCGGCGGGCGGCTTTGAGGCCGTATTGCTTTCTGTCTTACGGGTGAAAACCGTTGATTTTACTGGCTTTTTTAGGCTTTCACGCCTCGGTTAACCCATGAGTTCACCCATTCCGCGTCTTATTCGGTGTAGCACCTTTTTTGGGCGCAAATGCTTTGTTCACAACCGAGGACAATTCTTTAGGCTTATTATACTTCACCTTAGCATAAATGTCCATCGTAATTTTGCTGTGCTTATGCCCCGCCAGGTACTGAACCGTTTTCGGATCTGCGCCGGAGTAAATCAAATTCGTGATATATGTGTGGCGCAACTGATGCGGAGTTACCTGAAAATCAAGGGTGTACACCACATTTCCATTATGCGCCGCTTTTTCTCCCAGCTTCGGCGTTACCGTGCGCTGAATTTTCTGCCCATTGATATACCGGACATAGGTACGCTCCTTTGTTGATCTTGTGACGATATACTGCCATACTCGCTTGAACTGCGTATATGACAGCGGGTCTCCATCACGATTGGCAACAACATATTCTGAAGTTGCAACCTCTTTTGCTTCCCGTAGGCACTCCGTCAGAACTGAAGGTAGCGGAATGTCCCGCCTTGCAGATTTTGTTTTCAGATCGGACGAGATAACGGGCCGATTATGTTCCGAATGCCATGCTCTTTGTACGGAAAGGTATGGTGCTTCGGCATCAAGAAACACACAGTCCCATTTTAACGCCAAGATTTCTTCCCGCCGCAAGCCAGCATACAGACCAATCATTACAAAGACATACGGAGGAAGCCCCTTGATGGCAACGAGAAGTTTGTCAACCTGTTCGTCTGTAAGTGCCTCTCGTTCATTCTGCGGCTTTCCTCCTTTGGAAGAAAGAGTTTCACAGGGGCAGGAATCGATGATTTTGCTTTCGACTGCAGAATAGAAAATGCACTTGTACAGCATCTGAACCGAGCGATATACTGAGCATGATTTTGAGGAGACATTCACCATCGCAAGCTTGATATCATCTGAAGAGACTTCTGCCATATATTTATGGCCCAGCGGTTCAATGATATAGTTTTTGACCTTTGAAGTATAGTCTATAAGGGTTGTTGGCCGTATTCTTGCAGATTGCATGGTGAGCCAACGCTCACAATACTCGGCCACAGTCGGTGTTGTTCTACGGAAAACCGCATTCTCAATTTGGCGCTGTGCTTCTTCCACTTTTTCAAGAAGTTCTTCCGGAGTCCTTGCGTAAAGGGCGACTCGCCTGCCATCGGCATCTTCAATTCGTGTTCTGTAGTATTCGACCCCCTTTAGCACCACAGTGCCATACTTGGGTATCTCTTTTTTCTTTCTTGCCATTCTTTCACCTCCCTAAACGTTGGTATCAGCTGCCGAATTTGTGAGGATGAGCAAGTTATTTCTTTTTGGGACGGTGCTGCTTGCGGTATGTCAAGTTGTTATCGGCAGGTTTTGCCCTCTTTGTGCATTTGGCAACATATTCCTGAAGCGCTGCATCTGTAAAATACACGCACCCATTTGGAACATACTGGACGTAGGAAATCAAGCCGTTTTGTCTGGCTGCATCCAGCGTGGCAATACTAATCCCCAAAATCTTGGCAGCTTCTTTTCGTGTAATCAGTTTTTCCATATGCGCATTTATCCTTTCATGATATATTCAACCCTCCGATTCTCTGGTAATAAATGCGCCGTTCTGCTGGTTTCAAATACATGACTCCCAGCCAAGTTAACATTCCATCAACTCACAAGCTCACTATATTACACTTGCAACCAGAGTTAATTACAGCATTCTTTTTGCGGCACACCTCCGCCCGTGGCGAACGGGTCCATGGAAATCTCATCCCCCCGCCTTCATTATGGCCGGGCCGCGAATTACGGAAGTATCATTATTGCCCCTGGCGGATCATCGCGCATACGGTTGCCGACCGTATTTATGTGCTCTTGGATCTGGCCTGCCAAACCAAATGGATAGCCGCTTGCCACCAGAGGAACGAGAGGGCGCCGCTATACGATTTTCAAGGTTCATTGAAAATGGGGTTGCCTTCATGAAGTAAGAACACTCGAAAAACGCAAAATCTAATGCTCTGAGAAATAATTAAGGCTCCGGCAAAGAACCGGAGCCTTTGTCTAAATTCTGAACTCCGAAATATGCAGAACAATATGCAGCATAATGTATTGCCTACAATCCTCGTCGAGATTACCGGCATAACTGCTCAGCCGGTTAATCAGAGGCATATATAGAGCAAGCAGGGAATCCAACGCTTCCCGATCTTCGCATACAGCAGCTTCCAGAAGCAGTCTAAATTCATTGTCGGTCATTTTTTCGCTCCTTTATAAGGCGCTCTCTTAATCGCTTTATTGCAAGGGAGCTCTGGTTGTATACATGCTGTACAGAGCAGTGGAGTTTTGCTGCAATTTCAGATGGTGTAAGCTCTTCGACAAAAAGCATTTCCAGTATACGTCTGCGCATCAGTGGAAGTTCCCGGAATGCCTCAGCCAAACGCTGTTCCTCAAAATCAAAGCTATCCGGCGTAACACCAGCAGATAATAGCGCCGTATCCACGATTGCAACGTCAGCTTCTTCAAGGGGTACGGTTTGCAATTGCTTTTTTTCAGCACGCAGATAGTTCTTCTGTGCATTTTCTGCAGTTATGACGATCCATCTTGTGAATCGACCACGCAGTTCATCCCTTCCGTCCGTGGGTGACATTTTTTACGCCTCCTTTGGCGCACGCCACCCCGGCAAAAGAGATCAAAACACGCCACGATGGCATGCTATGATCTGTAAGATATGGGGTTAAATCAGGAATTTGAGCGGAATCGCAGCGCATCAACGCATCAAAACCACCTCCTCCCTGTATAAGCGAGGGTTGTCTGCCCATAAAAACACCCACCCGTTGACAGTTTTAATAAACTGTACAAAACGGATGGGTGCTTGGTAGGGCTCAACAGCTCCACCTCTGAAGTCATATTTTTACGGTGAAAGGACCTGCTTGTTTGTGGTCAGAAAAGTCTCAAAATAATCTCAACTATGGTCACAAAAACGGATAAAAGCCGCAGTTCATGTTCTGCATTATGTAAAAAACGTTTTCAATTCCTGCATATGCTCATCTGTGAGATACGGTTCTGCCTGCCTGAAATAAATCTGTGACAGGGTCTTGCTGCCGGACATAAGCATTGCTTTTATGAGATGGTAATGGACTTCCGACTCATACATATCGATGGACAGCAAATCCATGGATAGTTCCTGTACGCGAAGGTAGTTCTTTTCTCTATAAAGCATAGAGAGATATCGTTTCATGTAGTGCAGAAACTTGTTTTGGTAATACAACGTTTTGGGCATTAGCCAGTGGTAAAAGTCGTACCGCGGAAGGAGACTGCCGCGGTAGAGTCCAATAATACTCTCATACAGCGCCTGTAAAATCGCCGGGTCGGAAGAATTATCGATCCGTTTGCATGCATCGTCGAAGCGCTCAACATCAGTAAAAATTGTGTAATTGGGGTTTAATGTAAATGTCCCGTGCGACGCCTGAATCAAATCGCGGAGCCCTATGCAGGCAAGCGTCTTGCGAAGGCGGTATACGACATTCTTAATCGAATTGTACGGATTCCCCATGTCTGTACTTTCCCATATGACGTCTGTAAGCAGCCGCAGCGGATGTTCTCTTTTGCGGTTTAAGAGCAGAAATGTCAGGAGCACATATCCAGACTCATTTGTAAATGAATCATCTTTCAAAACATCGGTTGAAGAAATGATTTCCAGTTTCCCAAACAGATTTGCCTGAATGATTGTTGGTTGTTTTATACTCGCATAGCGCCGTTCTCTCCATTCCTGCAGCAGTATTTCATTCAACTCCACAACGACGCAAAGGATAACAAGTCGTAAAAACCCCGGATCTTCCACATTATGTTTCGGATTATCTACGCCAAGAAAACCGGCATTGAGTCTTTTTTGAAACGGAACCGCTAGAAGCGAATTCACACTTCGTTTCCCCAAGTATCTGTATTCTTCCAGGAATTCAGTTTTAATCCGCTCCAGATCCGTTATAATGATCGGCGTATCGCTCTTTAGTGAGCAAAGCCAGCGCGGAAACATTTCGAACGGCATAAATTGCAGATTGTCAATTTCGGGCGTTATTCCATGGGCACAGCACTCATATGTATTGACTCCGATACCCAACTCATCGTCCACTTCAATGACATACGCTCTGTCAGCGCCGTAGAACATAAGCGCACCCTGCAGTGCCAGTTCGATTTTTTCTTTTGGGTTCGTATTGTTGCGCAGTTTGGTTTCCAAATCGCTCAGAATGCGCAAATAATCGCAGCCATTACCGTCTACATTCAGTCTGCAGATTCCTTCCTTTCTATCACCGTTCATCATAGTGTTCACCTCCTATTCGGATGATACTTCCCCAGATAAAACGCAAAGCTGTCCAGCAAGAACCGGACAGCCTTTCGCTCTCGTTGACCGTGCAGATATAGACTGTACGGTGCAGAATATTCATTTGTGTTGACCGAGTGCCTGCTAAGTAGAAATCGCTGCCTTCAGGGAAAGGCAATTCACAACTCAATGCTCGTCATGAACTTTTTCGATGATGTCAACCAACTGCCTCAGCAGATCGCAGGTGAGTATCTTTGTTTTCACAGGGAATTTATCAATACGCTCATAAAGGTCGCGCATGATGACCTGCTCCTTATAGTCATAGGAATCCAACAAAAGCTGATCCACTGTGGTGTGCAGCATATTTGCCACTGAAACCAGCAGCTCAATGCTGATTCCGCCTTTGCCATTTTCGATTTTGCCGAGGTGGCTGTTCGTGCAATTCAGCCGTTCAGCGAACTCCTCCTGCGTCATTCCGAGGTTCTGACGCATCGTCTTTATGCGTCTTCCAAGAGCTACTTTGTCCACCAGCATCGTCTCCTTCTATAATATTATTTTACAAAAAAGAGGCGTGCTGTAGAAGTTACTATAAATCCATTATCCACCTTAATAATGCGTATTTGCGCTTTGAAGTGGTTTTGTATTCATCAAAACATCAGAAAAGTAGATTCACAGTTTTGTAAGTTCTTAAAAGTCAACCATCAAACAACTCCAGATTACTGATCATTGCCGCAATGTCCACGTTCAAATCTTCCTGCATTTGTATAGATGGTGTTTCAACGCCTCCGGCAAGCAACTGACCGTTTGCGATTCGCTCGTCAATAATAGATCGAATCATTTGCTCAAGCGCATCACGCCTTATCCCGCCGTCAATTTTAACACTTACCGGTGCAGGTTCAGCAAGCTCGGGATGTGCAGTAATGTATGCATTCAGTGCGGCTATGACAACTGCGCTTTTTCGGTTTCCAAGACGCTCTAAAAGCTCTCCTGCCTGCATCTGTTCTCGCGTTTCTGAACCGAACTGCAGCGAAAAACGGTATTTCCCATCCCGCTTCACAACGGAACCCCCATTATTGTACCGCGCGCATGGCCATCTGTCCTCGCGCAAGCATCTCATAACCGATCGCGTTTGCCTTTGGATCATCAATGAAGGTAGCCTTCGCCACAAGCGGGGTATGCTCAATCAGCGGTCTGAACAGGACGCTTCCGCCTCCAATAAAGATGGCGGGATTGGTACGCAAATCCACCTGAAGCTCACGCAGCTTGTCCAAAATATCTTTTGCGTGCAGCTGAGCCGCATCACGAATCGCCTTTTTTACCTCCTCGGGCAGTATCGTTTCCTGCCCCTGCAGCACGGCACAGATATGCTCGTCTTCAATGCGCATGTCGTGCTGCGCGCTGATTTTGCCAATGATATCATTGTTCATGGTGATGACTCCGCTCTCCAAACTGCGGCAGAATTGCAAATCCGGCTTTCCGTTGCGAAGGAGAAGCACATCGGTAGTATATCCGCCGATATCCACGATAAACATCCGCAGCGTTTTCAATAGCTGTCCGCTTTGAGGAACAACAGCGGCATACGCCTGCGGATACACAAAGACATTTCGAATCACAATGCTCATAGGACGGTTGTTGTAAGCAAAATTCACTGTTCCAAACCGCCTGAAATACTGCGCGAAGCGTTCTCTCAGCATCCCGTAGTGTTCCGGCGGCAAGCCAACCGCAAGGTCGATCTGCTCAAACGCCGTATTGGTACCGGCAGAGGAAAGCTCCTTGGCAATGGCAAAGAGCGACAGGATAAAGTATCGATCATCTCTGGTCTTGTCTCTCATATAGGGCAAGCGCTGCCCGGTGAGCGACCAGTATTTCCCGTTGTACTCCAAAACCTCCTCTGCCATAGGCGGTTTTACGGTGTGTTCTGTCAGCCCGGAAATGAAGGAGAAATGCGGGGTTTTAATGGCATAATTTCCATGATCAATGGCGATCAACATAAGAGTACCTCCCATTTTGGTTTATCTGATTACACGGTTTAGCATGCGTATTTACAGCAGAAATACGCATTGATCCAATAAATACGCGCGAAACGAAGGATCAGGATTCCGATTCTCTACGAGAGAGGGCCCCTGTTTCCTCCTTGAAAGAACGTGGTTCGACACAATTATATTATTTCTCTTATAAAAGAAACTATTGATGTTTCCAACAGCTTATGCTATGATAAAAGAAAACTTCGGAGGTGACCTGCCATGATCGTGCGTGAACGATATATGCGGCTGATCCGTGATTTTATGGATAAGCCTGTGATTAAAATCATAACAGGAATGCGGCGGAGCGGCAAAAGCGCCCTCTTGGAGCTTACGCGTCAGGAACTGCTCGACCGCGGCGTTGACAGGAAGAACATCATTTTCATTAACTTTGAATCCTTGCGTTATGAGGCGCTCAGGGACTATAAGGCGCTGTACGCAGAGATCATCAAAATCGCGGGACAGACAGAGGGACGGATCTACGTCCTCCTCGATGAAATCCAAGAAGTGAACGCTTGGGAGCAGGTCATAAATTCTCTCCGCGTAGATCTTGACTGCGATATCTATGTAACAGGCTCAAATGCAAAGCTCCTCTCCGGGGAACTCGCCACGCTGTTGGCTGGGCGGTATGTGGAGATCCGGGTCTATCCGCTGGATTTTGAAGAATATCTGGCATTCGCAGCAGAGAATGAGGATGAGGCAAAGCTCTCGAAGCAGGAACAGTTTGCTAACTTTCTCCGTTTTGGGGGACTGCCCGGCATCCATCAGCTGAAATGGGATGAAGATCGCGTCATGCAATACCTTCATGACATCTATAATTCCGTCCTGCTGAAGGATGTGATTGCACGAAACCGGATACGCGACACGGCACTGCTGGAGAGCATTGTCCTGTATCTCATGGACAACATCGGAAACACTTTTTCTGCAAAAACAATCTCCGATTTTTTAAAAAGCCAGGGGCGAAAGCTAAGCACGGAAACCGTCTACAATTATCTGAAGGCATTGGAAAGCGCCTTCCTGATCCACAAGGTCGTCCGCTTTGACATCAAGGGAAAGCGGATACTGGAGACGCAGGAAAAATACTATCTCTCCGATTTAGGTCTGCGCCACGCCGTTATTGGCTACCGAGACAATGATATTGCCGGCGTTCTGGAGAACACTGTATTCCTGGAGCTACTGCGCAGAGGTTTCTCCGTCAACATCGGAAAGCAGGATGTGGCAGAGGTTGACTTCGTTGCAAACCGGGCTGACGACCGGCTCTATATCCAAGTCTGCTATATTCTTACGCCGGAAAACACGGATCGGGAATTTGCGCCGCTGGAGGCAATCTCGGATAACTACGAAAAGCTTGTTCTGTCCACGGATACGCTGCTGCGGGTCAATCGTGGAGGGATCCGTCAAAAGAACATTATTGACTTTCTGTTGGAACACTAAATATGAGATAACGCAGGAACGAGAAAAGGACGGTACAGCCGAAGCTGAACCGCCCTTTTTCACTAAGATAATTGCCGTTGGAAGCAGTGCTCCCAAACATAATCATCAAGACCTTTATATCGGGGATCCCACAGATAGGTGCCATAGCGAAAACCTGCATCCGAAAGCAGTGAGACCAGCGTCCTGTATCCGCCTTGCACATGGGGGTTCTCCATGAAATCCATGTCGAATGCAGTCATGATACGTTCTACACCTTGCTCGTGCAGCTGCGGCAGGATAAGCTCCAATTGGGTCAATGTATTTACCCCCGCAACTGCGAGTACCGTCTGTCCTGTCAGGTAATGGATGACATCCGCTTTCATGGGTCCCTCTGTGAGCAGCACCATATTGCGCGGTTCCCCCGCAATATGTACCCATCCCTCCGCCTTACAGCCGTCTGTGCGGCCGCTGCTGGATACCCAGCGAAATTTGCGCCGCGCCGCATTATCCCGGCGAATCTGCATGCCTTGAATACGGCCTTTGCTGTCTCGCACCGGAATCAGAATACCGCGGCTCTCACAGGCAAAGGACCATTTCCCATCTTTTCGGTAAAAGCCGGGTACACCGGACAGATAATATCCGCTGGATTGAAGCTGCCTTGCAATGGTTTGCATTCCCACCACCGGAGTGGTCCGGTACCCAAGCCTGTCGATTTCCTCATCTGATAGGCCCCGGTTTTGCAGGTTCTGCCGATGGTCGGAGGCCAGCGTCAGCTTGGACAGAAGCCCGGTATAGGTGTCGCTTCGTGATGCAATATCTGTCGGTGGGACTTCTGCAACCACGGGTACAGGAATGTGCTCCGGCTTCGGTATACTGCCCTGCACATCCAAGCGTGCGATCAGCGCGTCACGGACCTCCTCGCGGGCAATCCCCGTATAGTATGCATACAGATCGAAAATGCCGCCGGAGAACCCACAGCGCGGACAGCGAAATACATCCTTCTGCAGATTGATGTTCAGGTGTTTTGCATGTGGCTCGTCATCACAGCACGGGCAGGGTACATTGTAGTTGCTTCTTCCGTATGGCGGGTATGGAAGCCCAATCAGCGGAATGATGTCTGACATATGAAAGATGTCCATACAGCCTCCTTTCCGGGGGACGGAATATCCGTCCCCCGTGATGATATCCGCATCACACGGATGCCTGCTGCATGGCATGTTCGCAGATCAGCCTTGCCGCGTCAGACAGCTCCTGATTGTCTTTGTATTTATTGGCCACCCATGCAATCGCGTTTGGATCCATCGCTAACACCTCGCCAAGCGTCTTGCCGCTGTACTTTTTGATGGGGCATGGCTTCTGGAAAGCCTGCTCCAATCTCTGCTCCTCCGTTAGAACTGCCGGTTCGTATGTCGGCTCAATCTCCGCCTGTACAGGCTGCTCCATAGCCGACGACTCTCGGCTCGTGTCCATCTCGCCGGCAGGCAGTTCGTCCGGAGCCATGTCGGCGAAATCGTCGCCGGCCGCTGAGAACTGAAGCCCAAAGCCTGCGTTTCTTAGTGCAATGCCGACCGCTGCCGTCTGCGCCCATTCCCGCGGTGACACAGAAGGCTTGGAGGCATCCGGACCCCTTGACGCTGTAGCTTCTGCGAGATAGCAGTCAACCGGGTCCTTGTAGCTGGGATAGATGCGCGCCGTTGCCACAAAACAATCCTTGCCGGGCGACACCTGGATGGCGATACGTCCTTCAGGGTATTTCAGGCGGAACCATGCCATTTGGATCATGACAGGAAGACGCTTTCGCGTCTCCTGCGTATTGAGATCCGTATAATCCACGGCAAACGGGGATGGGTCAAAGCCCTCCACCTTGTGGATGCTGTCCAGCTTTGCCAGCATAGCTGTTTTGGCATTCGAGTTGTTCTGACTCATGATAAAGCCCTCCTCTTATTTGCTGATGTTGATGTAGGTGTTGCGCAGTTTCAACCAAACCGGTAAAACGGTGTTGATCAGGCTGCTTACTCCCTTGCGATACTGGTTCTGATCTGTTGGGGTGAAGCTGGAAAACCGCTTCCGGCAGTCCAGAACGACCTTCTCAAGGGTCTCGGACGCCGTCTGGCGCTTGGCCTTCAGATTCTGATCTGCAGGCTGTCCCAGCCGCCGCTCCTTGGTCAGGCACTGGATATAGGCGTCTACCAGCTGGTAATGGCCGGACAGAACGGCTACATCCGTCGTGACCGGTGCTGTCTGGCAGAATGCCTGACTTGCATAAAGCACCTCAATACGATACAGCAGCTCCTGATACAGCATCAGCTGCTCCAGGGAGGCATGTCCTGCACCGATCTGTTTTTCCATTTCGTTTTTCAAGTTCTTGTACTCACTGAGCCAAGTTGCCATTGTCATGATCTCCTTTCACATTTGAGATTAGCTCTTTGATTCGCGCCGAGAGCATCGTCCCGCGCTGTTCCGTATCTGTACGCTTGATGGCAATGCATAATGCCCTCCGCTCTCCTACGATCAGCACGCGCTCCTTTGCGCGTGTAATTGCCGTATAAACAAGCGGACGCACCAGCATGACCGCATGGGCGCACTGCAGGTTGATGATAACAGACTTATATTCGCTGCCCTGTGATTTGTGGATGGTGGAAGCGTAGGCCAGATCCAGCATTTCAAGGTCGCTGCCGTCATACTCGGCAATTCGGCCATCGCCGAAATCAACGGTCAGCACGCTGTCGGTGTCATCGCGGGTGACGGAAGTGATATAACCGATATCGCCATTGCTGATGTCCTCGCAGTTTTTTATCTGCATGACCTTGTCTCCCAAACGGTATATCCGCTTTCTGTATACAACCTCCGGCTTTTTCCCGTCCTGCGGATTGAGCTTTTCCCGAAGACGCTCGTTCAGCGCATTCACGCCTGTCTCCGTCTTTTGGCGGTACGGGGTCAGAAGCGCCACATTGTCAACACCGTATTTGGCGGTTTCCTGTAGATACAGTGTCTCGATCTGCTGTGCGGAAGTACTCATGTCGCAGGAGTCATAGAAATGGAAATCCTCGCCGTATTCCAAGCTAAGATTTCCATGCCGGATGAGCTTTGCATTAGCGGCGATACGGCTACCATAACTCTGCCGGAATATGCGATCCAGCCGCACTACCGGCACGGCGCCGCAGGCGATGATCTCGCTCAGCACGGCGCCGGGCCCGACAGAGGGAAGCTGATCCGCATCGCCAATCAGCACAAGCTGACTGCCGTGCGGTACGGAGCGGAACAGATGGTTGGCAAGATAGATATCCATCATGGACACCTCATCCACTACAATCAGATCCGCATCCAGCATCTCCGGTTCACAGTAGTCGCCATCCTCACCGGCCAGAAGCCCAAGCGCTTTGTGGATGGTAGTGGCCGGGAACCCGGTCGCTTGCTCCATCCTGCGGGCTGCGCGTCCTGTAGGCGCACAGCAGATGATTTTTGCTCCGCGGTTTTTCCTGCGATAGATATCCAGCAGGAATCGCTGGATCAGCGTCTTGCCGGTACCGGGTCCGCCGGTAATCACACTGAGCTGTGATGTCAGGGCCGTCGTAACTGCGTGCCGTTGTTCGGAAGCCAACTGTATGCCCTGCTTTTTTTCTTCTGCGGAGATCTCCGTATCAATGTTGACGTGAGACCCCGCTTTCTCATAAGTAAGCATTCTGTAAACGGCCCACGCAAGGCTCTGTTCCGTTCGCGCTGTGACTGCACGGTATACCTGCCTGTCGTAGGAGGTCAAGCGGCCGGACTCAAGCATTCTTGAAGCCCGTACCGCCAGCATCTCTTCCGTCAGGTCTTCGGTATCCAGCAGCTTCAGGCATTGCTTGAGAAAGCTGTGCTTTTCCATACACAGATGTCCTTTCAGCTCTGCATCGGTCAGCGTGAACATCAGCCCCTCATCCACACGTTCCGGCGAAAGAGGGTCAAAGCCCATGCTGACAGCAATACGGTCAGCCGTCTTAAAGCCGACACCCACCATCTCACACAGACGGTAAGGGTGATTTCGGACGATGTCCATGGTATGCTCTCCGTACTGCTTGTACAGCTTGACCGCCCTGTTAGGCGTTACACCATGTGGCGCCAGAAAGGCAACCACATCGCGTGCGCCGCGGGAGGCAAGATAGGAATCGCAAATCTTTTTGAGCTTTGTTTTGCTGATGCCCGACACGGCAAGCAGTTGTTCCGGCTCATGATCCAGCACGGTCAGCGTGTTCTGTCCGAACATGGCATAAATTTTTTCCGCGGTTTTGGGGCCGATACCCTTGATCTGCCCGGAGCACAGGTAGGCGATGACGCCTTCCTTGCTGGGTACAATCACTTCATCGAAGCCCTCGACTTCAAACTGGATGCCATGCTTGGCGCTCCGGCTCCAACGTCCGCGCATATCATAGCGCAGATTATCTGCCGTCGGCAGGCAATAACCCACCGCCTTGATCTCAGAAACCACATTCCCCGCCGCGTCCATGACCTTCTCACAAGGTCGGTACAGGGCGATCATGTAGCTGGCATCACCGGCCGTAACGGCTTTCGGGTAGATCAGCCTTTTGAATTGACATATCAAGATCGATTCTCCTTTCCTTTTGAAATCGGGTAATCAGTCAAAGTCAGGCTCCTCAAAGACCATGCCGTCGTAGTCACTGCGTTCTTCGGCATTGGTTGGGCTCCAGTCATCTGACCAGTTGACATGATCGGTTGTGAGATGGTCTGCAAGATCCATGGCCGCAGCCGAGGTAGCTGCTCTTACGAACACGACACCTGTGCGGACGATCGTGACCTCATAGATAGACCCGCTAACGGGGCAGTCATCGGTCGCTTGATTGTCCAATGGCGTGTAGTATTTCAGCAGCTCGCTCTCCGGCAGCGTCAGATCCTTGTGCATGGGCAGCGTTCCGAATTTAAGCGCACGGCTGATGGTCACAATGTCTCCTTCGACCTTTTTGACCTCGCCGCGAATGCAGAATTCCGTTTCCGGCTGTCCTTCTGTTTTGCAGATCAGTTTATCTCCAACATTCAGCATAGATCTGCTCCTTTCTGTTATAGGGTCGTGACCAGCACCTTGCGGGTCTGTGGAAGGAAATACTCCTCTTCAATGACCTGTGCTTCTCTTGTAAGCCGGAGCGCCAGCTCAACCATACGGTCTGCCAGTTGATCCAGCTCCTGCACGAGTTTTACACGTTCACGAAGCGCGTGCATGTTCCAGTCCTCGAAATCCTCGCCGTCATCAGTGCCACGCCCCGGATAAGTTACCACCTGCATGTGGGTCTGCGAGAAATTGACCCGAGTGGGTCTTCCGCAGACACCGCAGGTACAGTTGCCATCGGCAGCAAGCTGGTAATTCTTCTGTCCGCAGTTAGCGCAGTAGGACTTGTAGCCGCTCGGCCGCTTTTCTCCCTGATAGAGAACCAGATACCCGCCGCTTCGTCCGTTCATCCCTGCCTGCCAGAGATAGTTGTGCTTCGCAGCAAATTCCCATTTACACTCGTCCATGGCATCAAAAAACTCCTGGGTCTGGATCATATCGAACAGCTTGTCCACCACCTCGGGCGAGAGCCCAAGGTGTGTGATTTTTAGGTTACAAGCATACGATGTGGATCTGTTCCAGGAGTTTAATGTTGGATAGCGAAAATGTGTGGTCAGATACTGCGTCATTTTCTGTCGGGACCGGAGATCTACCGGCTGATAGAATCTACGCAAGGCAACGCACCTCCCAGGACCGGTCTGTTCCCGGCTCGTTGGAGGCCAGCGCCGGATGCGTTTCGTCCATTGCGACTAACTTCTTATCCGCTCCGGCCCGTGTCGCCAGCTTGCGCACATCCAAATAGAGGTCTTCGCAGTATACGATGATGGGGATTCCCAACTGGGCGGCATGATGGATTTCGCCCTTCATACCGCGGCTGATGCGATCCCCGCAAATCAGCAAAACCTCGCTCTGTTCCAAAAGCTGAAGCCCAAATTGCAGAGCCAGTGCACGCTCCGCCGCTACATGGTCACACAGGAGCATGGGCAGATAGGCGTGAGGGGCGCGTGCCAGGTATCCCAGCATGGTGCGGGCATAGAGCATGTATGCCCGAGCACACCAGATGTTGCTGAGTTCTTCTTCCGCTGTGCTCCCGCTCAAAGGTGAGCAGATATAGGCGCGTTTCCGGTAACGGTCGTTTTTCAGGAACTGCCGGTCTAGCTCGCGCTCCCAGCTTTCGTGATAGGCTTTCATTGCGTCATGCATTATTGATTCTCCCTTCTTATGTCGGTGTAACCGATACTTTTAGTTTCCGGCTCTCACTGGTCTTGAGTACATCCGCATACACGGTGGGATACTTCTCTTTGAGGAGCTTCGAGTCGGGACGTTTGGTTGTTTTGGTGATAAAGTCGATGAGGAGCTTGTCGCCGGTCGTGCTCAGCACGCCATGCTCATGCGCCTGCATCAATTCTGCGATTCGCACGCTGTGTGCAGCGATCTCCTTTTCATAGGTTTTGATCTCCGCATTGCAGTCGGAGATTTTCCCCTGCAGCAGCGCGATCTGGCGCAGCGCCTTTTCATACTTTGCAGGGAATTCAATCGTGGGGAGTCCGGGCTGGCTGGCGCCGTAAATGCGCGCCAGGGATTCCAGTGCCAGTGCTGGCTTGACATCCGCCATCGTAGGTGGCTTGTCATGCTCCAAGCTCCAAATCCATTCCTCAAGCCGCTGGAAGATCATATCCTCCTTGGCTCGGTCACGGGTAAGCGCCGGCATTGCCAGATCATGCTCCGGATTGTTTCCCCAAATAGTAGAAAACGCGCCAATCTCCACATCCGCCACAGCCAGATAGAAGCGAAGCTGCAGCTCATAATAGATGGGATAGGCATCGTCAGCCCAATCTCCGGCTTTGTGATAGGTGCAGCTTTTGCACTCCAAAATGCCGGGAGCGTTGTCCTCCTTACGGGTAAAGCGGCGGTCAAAGTCCGCAAGAGCCCACGGGTGATCTGCATGCTGATACATATAGGTATCGTCATAGACCGTATTGCCGGTTTTTTGCTGATACCAATAGGCCGCGATAGGTTCCAGAAGATGACCCATTATCAGCTGCTCCTGATTGGATTTCACAGGCGGCTTCATCCGGCCCTTTTTGATCATCCATAGCTCTAACGGTGTTGTCCACGGCGATACGCCGAAGATAGCAGCCACATCGCTGCCTCCCACCGTATATGGAATGGTGCCCTTAGGCCCGTGGGCGCGGCATTCCAGCCATCGCTCGTTGGTCATGCCTGCAGTGTCGCAGAGAATAATCGGAGCGGACATCAGTAGCTCACCGCCTTCGCAAGGTCGTAATCGCCCCACCTCAGCGTAAGCGCACGCGCCATGTTCTCCTCCACAACGAGCATTTTGCTCTCCGGTGTATGGTCGGATTTGAGAATATAGGGGATCTCCTGCATAGCCATGAACACATCATGGGCGGTTGCGGTTCCTCCGCCATAGGCCATCTCAAACATACCGATTGCTTCCAAAGCGGCCTTCTTTGGAAGAGACAGCTTTTTGCAGATCCGGGTCATGGTGTTGACCGGATAGCTCAGATGGATATCCAACAGCTTTTGTAATCTGGCGACCGAATCACCGAACTGCGCAAACAGCTGGTCCAAAGCCGCTTCAAAGTCCTCCACTTTACTCTGGTGCCTGTGGTCCACGGCGATACAGCTCCCAATATGGATCGGGTGCTGCGTACCCTCCAGCATGGCGGAAACCTTAGCCGAGGCAATGCCGGTATCCGAGGTAACAAAGCGGATGGCGGGAACAAGTTTGGCGGCAAGTGTGGTTTTCCCCTGCGACGCCAGCAGCTTGGCATAGGCGCCGAGAAGGTCTTCCCTTTGCCCGGGCATAGTCCAGGAGGCACTGGAGAGCGAATGATCGCGATAACCGCCCTGAAACATGCTGCCGGGGAAACGGTCGTCCAGCTTTTTGGTCAGAACCTTCAGCAGTTCATCGATCGGCAGAACGGAATAATCCATGGAATCGCCGGAGTGTGCTGCCGAGATTTTTTCATCTCGGATAAGCAGGAGCGTCTCCGAAGAATACAGCTCCAGGCAATCGTTAAGCACCGACGCCAATCTTTGGCGGCTCAGCTTCGGCAAGGCCGATCCGCTGATTTTCGCTCTGTCCAACAGGCTTTTGTAGGCCGTGCTGCGGACGGGATAGTAAGAACCATCTACCCGCATGGCAAGACCGAGGTTTTCCGCCGTGTCCTCAACGGACTCGGCGCTGATTCCCGCAGCGAATGCGGACGGAGTTCCATAAAGAGGCGACGCCTTATCCAGCGGCTCAATATGCAGTTCGTTGACCCTGCATCTGTGCCATCGGCTTTCCAACGATTCCTTCTCATGGTACCGGCGCATCCCCTCGTAGGAAGCAAAGGTCGTGGAGTAGTTGTCCTGGCATGGTTGTAACATTTTTGTGTTCTCCTTTCGTTTTTTGGCGGTATTCGCCGTGATATAACAAAAACCAGCAACCCATAATCGGACTGCTGGCTTATGCCACTATGGAATTGGCCGGAAACGAAAAAAGTGCCATTCGTGCAATGCACAAATGACACTTCGCAACTCGGTTAAACTCTGCTTAGCCGTGGCTAAACTCTGATACTTACATGATGATTATATCAGAGCTGCGGCCGACAGTCAATCCATAGTCAAACGAAAAGGCCATAAAAGCTGAAAGGAAAGAGGGATGCCGCAGATGCGGCATCCCTCGAAAGGCAAACTATGTGGAACGGTTCAACGCCCACATCCCGCGTCCTATATGCACGAAGAGTTGCGGACTGCATTGCAGGGTTTGGCGAACCTTCTCTTTCCACCACTGATTTTTCCGCGCTTTGGTATATGGCTCGACTTGCTCATAAATGTATGCAAGCGAAACAGGAGATTGGCAGGTTTCCAGCACTGCCGCAACCACATCCCGCCAGGTAGCGCCGTTCATATCGCGGATATCCTTTTCTACAGGCTCCGTTATCAGGATCGGATACACCAAGGACGCATCCTTCTTGATAATCAGTAGATACTCATGCAGTATGGGGATGAAATGCCCACTGTACTGTGTTTGATTTGAAAAGCAATTGTGCTGTGCTTTTATGATGACATTTTCCAATGTGCCCGGCTTGATCAATTCAAAGAGCATGCTGTAAAGCTGCCCTTTCTTCTTGATATCGCCGACCAGCACGGCCATCCTGCCGCCACGCTCCAAAGCGCAAAATTGTTTCATCATGGCGTAGTTCATTACGCGTACGAAGTCCTCCCATTTGGGGATACGTGATAAGTCGAACTGCCGGGGATCATATCCGTATTTTGACTGCACCTCCGAAGCCTTGTACATCACGTCTGAATATGTAATCATATCCCAATATGGCGGATGCCAGAACACAAATTCAGGGCGCTCCGGTATCTCGCAATTGATGAGATCGAATCCGCTGTGCAGATCGTAGCAATGGCTAATGATTCCCATGGTATGAGCGGCATCCTGCGTCGTGCCGCTGCCGCACATGTAGTCGCAGATCTCGGCCGGCTTGAAAAAACCGATCAGATCCTCAATTAGCTTGGGTGAACAGTTGCCGCGATAGCGATTGTTGCCGCCAGCTCCGCGCTCTGGATACGAGACGATGGAGGTCAAGTTCCTATTTGGCTTATTCATGTTGGCTCCTCTCTAACCGCCGTTTTCAACGGATTGGTAGCCAATATCGGGAGGCGTATCAGTCAGAACAGAAACGTATCGATTGAGAATTTCTTCAATCTTTTCCTCCGTCAGATGCCGTTCGTATTCCGTAATATGCCATGGATATGACGGGCAAAAGAGCAAGTATTTCATCGCATCATAACCATCACAAGCTACAAAATCAATATGCTCTGCCTCGAAAATGACTTCCTTGAGGATGCTTGCCAGCCCAAGACAATAATCCTGATCGAACTCCAGGTAGTCATCAACTGTTGGCTCCGAAACATCATGTTCTTCCAGCCATCCCTGAACATCTTTTTGGTATTTAGGCGCCTTGGCAAGCAACGCCTGAATCTTCTCAGTTCTTAGGTCCTCGATATCGGAGACACAGAGACCGTATCCGTAGATATGCCAAGAGTTATAGCTCATGGTCTGCCTCCTTTGTCCTTTTCATGTTCTAAGGCCGCTGTTTTCTGAAAGAACTGTGGAGATACGTGGAGCGGCTGCCGGATAATCATGATTTTGTAGTGATTTTCCATGTATTCGCCGTCAAGATATGCTTCGTAGAAGTCCATCGAAGAATTCTCTACGAAGATGCTTGATTCTCTCCAAGACGGAACACTTCCGTCCTCCAATTCTTCTCGAATCCGATTTGTCATAACACGCTTTGCATCGTCATGGTCCGAGAACGCCTCGCAATCATTTCCGTGCTCGCCATTCACAGCCCAGTCTTCCATCACAAGAAAAACATTGACGCGTTTGCGCATAGAACGAAGATCATCCAACGGACGAATCATTTCGGGCGCCATGATAACCATGTCCAGTACGATATCAGCAATGGCCTTGGGCTGGTGATACAGATCAGAGAAGGTATCCTCCAGCGTCTTGACCTCATGCGGCATGACCGGAGGGTCAAACTCACAATAGATGTCAGGCGTTTCGTTTTCGGTCTCCTTATCCTCGCCATCATGAATGGCGTTTATTCGGCCATAAAGCCCTACGTATTCACTTTCAGCGGTGCCCACAATGGCTCCGCCAATCGTGTATGTGACGCCTTCATACTCAAATTCAGCGCCAGTTCTGTTCAAAATCATTTTTCGCGCCTCCTTTAGATATGGCAGTCAATCCCGACAATGAAATGATCGTCAGGAATGCTGTCGATGTAGTCTGCCAACATCTGCCGCCATGCGTCCGGTTTCTTATCGTTGCTGCTGATACCCCACCAGCCCATATCTCCCTTGGAGTGCCAGTCTCCGTCCTGAAGGAAGGAATAGGCGTCGGGCACCATGCGCTGATCCGGTGCGAGTCCGTTGCGGCGGAGGTAGGCCTCCTCGCTTTCATTCTTGAAATAGATCTGCGTCAGGAAAGAGAAAATTCCATCCTCCGTGATCTTCCAGAAGCTGCCTTCCGGAGCCTTGCCGGAACGAAATGTCTCTGCAAGAAGCTCAAATCGCTTTTTGGCGTGCTGCAGCTCCCATTCCTTCATGAGTTCCCATGCAATATCCCTTTTTCTTGCGCCGCAGACCCATATATAGCCTTCGGGCGCTTCACATACAGCATCTTCGTTGCCCCATGAGCGCTCACCGTTAATTCGTTCCGCTGTGTCACGGACAAGGAATTGGAACGGCCAGCGGCCGCCAATGGAATACCAATCCCAGAAGGCATTCGGATTGCAGTAATACCCATACGTATTGGTCTTGCTGTCAAAGGTATAACCGCAGTAGTCCTCCGCATACTGCCTCAGACTGGGATAGAGCTTCTTCACCGGATATCCCATAAATGCACACATCTTTTTCGCTTTCTTCGTGCGCTTCTCATGGCCGAGGTGTCCGGCCTTTTTCTGGAGCACCTTGCCATCTTTGATGAGATATTTTTCGCACACCAGCCGGCTGTACTCCGGAACGACAGTTCCGTCCGGAAAACGGACACAGTTGATTTTGTCGGTCTCATAATCCCGCCGCAGGTCATCGGTTCGATCCTCAAACTCCAGGTAGGCCGGGTCATCCGTTCCTTCACAGAATGGGGCCATCAGCTCATCAATCTCGCACTCAGCCGAACGTTCCAGAGTGCTGGCCTTGCTTTGAAGTCGTTTCAAAAGAAACCGCAAAGCAAAACTCTCCGGATCCTGCGCCAGCTTTTCTTTGACTTCTGCGATCTGTTCCGCATAACGCATGTTTTCCTCGCAGTTTTCCTCCAGTTTGGGCATATAAAAATTGACCAATGTTACAAAATGACTCATTTTTTTGATTCCTTTCCTGTTGTAAGATTAACGGGCAGCAGGAAAAGAATCCGCTGCCCGTCGTTGTGAATTGTAATATCCCCGTTAGACCCGCATATGTCGCTTGACCGCTGCGGTCAGTTTTACGGGCAGTTGATTCAGATCTGTGATGTCCATAAAGGAATCACCATAGATTCGCTCGATGTTCTGTTTGTCCTCGCCGATAGCGGCCGCAATGAACAATACTCCCTTGCGCCGGTACTCCTGCCTGATGCCGCGGAGATCTTCCTCGGCGGCACTGCCGTAGTAACCGGGTGCTGCCGGTTGACCATCGGATACAAGGATCAGGATCTTTACCTCCTCCGGCCGTTTAACCAGCTGCTCGGCCACAAAACGAAGCGCGGCGCCGTCGCGGTTGCTGCCACGGGCAGCAATGTCCATCATGCGGTATTTATCATCGTTATCGATGCTTTCAAACTCCGCATAGGAATACAGCTCCACACTGTTGCCGCTGGTGGAATGACCGTAAACGGTGACAGGGATATGCAGCGCCTTGCAGAAGTCATATAGAATGATGGCCGAAGACCTGGCGTAGGTACAGCGGTCGCAGGAGCACATGCTTCCTGATTCATCCAGCAAAAGCCCTACGGACATCTGTGGAATTTCGTTGGGCAGGGCATTTTTATAAAAAACCTTCCCATCGTTTCTACAGAGGGCGTGGGCATCCAGCCGTCGCCCCATCATGAGCCCGGTCTGCTTACCGCCACGCTGTTTATCCTTCAGCTGCTGCAAAAGGCTTTTCTGCAGCTGCCGTGAGATATCCAGCAATGGCCCGGAAATGGCGTTATACTGCTCTACAAGCTCCTCATCGACGGTGGATATCCGGTTCACACAGATATCAACACCGGCATGAACATCTCCATAGGAGATACTCTGGGCCACATCGTTGAGTTCCCGTGTCCGTTCATTCTCCAGCTGCTCACAGGCAGCCTTCTCCGCCATCTTGTCCAGCAGGCGCTCAATGTCCTCCGCTGCATGGTCATAGCGTTCACGCTCATATGCTTCGTTGTGCTTGGTAGCCCCTCCGCTGCCTTCGGAAACACGATCTGTCTGCTGATAGGGGATGCGTCCGTCTTCTTCCGCGGATACTGCCTGCTTCCCACCGGAAGCGCCTTCCATATCTCCGGTAATTGCGCCTTCTTCCGCCGGATTTTCGGTCTGGGAGATCCCGGCACAAGAACGCTCGGATTCGGAGTCAGTCTGGGGCTCGGGCCCTTCAGCGCCGCTGCTTCCTTCAGACTCGCTTTTTTCTACCTGAGCCGCCGTCTGCGCCCGTTTCCCGGCTCCGGCTGCCACACAGACCGCGCCCACTTCGGGGATCGGTGTGCTACTGCCCTCGCCGGACACAGAGCTTCCGGCCATTGCCTGCAGAAGCTGCGCGATGGTCTCGGCCAGCGACTCTGTGGAACCGGACGCCTTGGCCTCCTCCTGGCGCTTTTTGCAGATCTCCAGGAAATCCTCGATATAGTCCCAGCAGCGAACCAGTATGAGATTGACGACCTTGAGCCGTTCTTTTCCGGAGGGATTGACAATGGCGGCGTCCAGATCGTGGATCAGCTTGAACACGACCTGGATACGCTCATCGCTGAGGGGAGCATCCCCGTACTTGATTTCACCGAACTTCACATACGACAGCATGATCTGCAGGATACTCTCAAAGATATGGCAGTTCCCGTCATCCTCTTTCTCGATAAGCTCCGTTACCGTCGGAATGCTCTCATACTGCTGCTCCCGTAACGCTTCCAGGCAGTTGCCCAGTGTGCCACGAAATTGAGCGAGTATCCGATTTTCGATATAGGCGTCCTCGATGACATTGGAAATATGGTGCGCGACATAGCGAAGCATTTCGTTGTTCCGTGGCTCCAGCCGTACATACTCCCACAGCGCTCGTTCGCTTACAGTGTCTTTGGGCAGCTTGTAAGCAGGCGGCTCCGGATACCATTTTTCCCGGCTGAGGTAGTTGTTGTAGGTCTGGCCCGCAAGAAAGTCCGTGTATAGACAATGCCCGAGTTCGTGGGCAAACAGTCCGCAAACGATCTCATAGCGGCTCTCCCGCCCTCTGTTTTGGGTCACCAGCCTATGCCCCGCATTGATCAGCACCGACAGGTTATTGGTGCATGCCACTTCACCGGACTTCGGACTCCAGCTGATGGCCACATGGATGCGGCGGTTGTATTTATACCGCCGCGTCTGTGCCATGGCCATGTCTTCAAAATGTCCCGCAAGGATGCGGGACGTGAAGAATTGCCGGTCTGTGATTCTGCTGCGTTTTTCATTGAGCAGCTGTTTAACCCGCTTATGATTCACTCTTGCCATATAGAGTCGTCCTCCTTTCTTCCGGACTTATGCCGATGTTCGCTTCCGCTTTGGGGCAAACATAGGGTCCAGAATGGTTGTAATCAGTGCTTCCCGGTCTTCCTCGTCGGCAGTGGCTTTGCTGATGACCGTATACTTTGCCGACAGATAAGGGTCGCCGGAGATCTCTGCACTGATGACCCAATCGATCAGGCTGCGCATTCCGCAGGCACCGTCGGTGATACTGTTTTTGCGGCAGTAATCGGCCATGTCGTTGACCACCTGCACCATCTGGGATACCATGTATTCGTCGGCACATCCGGTCACGGCCATGGCTCGCTGCACCATAACCTCGGGCTCCGGCAGTTCAATGTCCTTGACCAGACTCATTCTGTCCACCACCGACTGGTTCATCGACCTGCAACCTTCGTAACTGACATTGGTCGTCACAATGACGACCGTATCAGGGTGTCTGCGAATGATCTCGCCGGTCGGAAGCGTGATAGACCCCTCCTGCTCCAGAAGAGAGTTAAGGCCCACCAGCACTCCCGGCTGAATGATCGTGGACGGCTCCTGAACCTCGACTAAATACCCATGTTTTAACGCTTTCACAAAATCCGTCTCCACATAAGTATAGTTCTGGCCGGAGCTTTGACGGTTTTCGGCACGCTTGCTAAGAGCCTGTACCTTTTCCGTGACCTTTTCCAGCACAACGCTCATGCAGTCCTGCACGGTAGCCGCCAGATTTTCCACGCCTGTCAAAGCCTGATAGACGCCGGCAGGATCGTAGTCCATATCATCCAAGTCCGGAAGGCGCATAAGCTTTGCTACATTGGCATAGCTGATACCTCCCATGGACTTGAGGATCTCGCGCTCACGGTCAAGCTCCGGGCTACCGGTGGACACTGCGTCCGTTTCAGGGAAGATCATGCCGGTGAAATCAAATATTTCTGTGTTGGCAGAGCAGGTATACTTCATGTATGGCAGCCCCAGTCCGGCGGCAATGGCTTTTGCGCCCATGGTCTTGCCAGTACCGGCAGGCCCGCGCAACAGGAAGTTTCGCATCTGCATGGGGCGCCCGGTGGTTTTCTGCGCATGCTTGCAAATATCCACCACTTCCGGCGGAATGATATACCATTCCGGGAGTTTCGGAATCAGGCTCAGCTCCAACGCACTCAAGGTGCGTCCCGGCGTCAGGGGATACTTGCCGACGAAATCCGTATGCTCCACCACGACGCCGGCTTTTTTGATAACGGCCGGTCCGGTCTTGGCAAAGATCGTGAATTCCCCGGCTGTAACGCTGGTGGGCACAAAGGATCCGGAATCCAGCTGACCTTGAGAGACCCGCATCAGGTTTCCGGACTTGTCCACTGTGATATTGATATGCGCCGGGCAGGTATCGTCCTTGATTCTGCGGTAGGCATTGTCGCAGAGGATTGCCATGCTTTCGGTCGCCTTTGCCATATCCGGGTATCCGGCAATGAACTGGTCGTAGTACTCCTGAAAGGTTTCATCGAACTCCGCATCTGACATCAGGAACGGCATTAGGGCAAAGAAGATTGCCGCGCCGTCCCGCTGGCTCGGATGCGCCACGTACTGCTCGATGAGCTCGGTGTTTTTGTCATAAACGCTTGCCAAAGCGCTGCCGGAGGCTGCATCGAACACCACAAGATGATAGGCGTCCGGACCGACAGAGGATTTATACTCCGCCACGCTTTTGTTTGTATCGATCTGGCCGACCGCACCTTCTCCGGTGCCGTTCATGCACCGGCACATGGCGTGGACTGCCTTGATCACAGAGCCACATAGCGTTGATTCCGTCTTTGCCCCGTACATGGATGCCACCTTGACCTTCTTATTTGTCATGGTATCAAAGGGGACAGGCAGCGAACGGGAGTAGTTGAACAGATTGTTGATTGATACGCTCATATCGCGTCATTCCTTTCTGCAGTGTCACTGCGTGAAATCAATGGTAATACCGGTATCTGTACAGCAGCAGTTCTCCATGCCGTTTCGTTCCAGCTCCCGGCAGATGTCCGGCCAACTTTCTCGGGCAGGCAGTTCTGTCGCCGTTATTTCCAGCATGGATAGCCCTTGCGCGATGCTCTCGTTGCACCGCTCATTGAGTTCCATAACATGGGCGTCCACCCATTCAAAAGCCAGATACTCATAATTCTCCGGGGGATCGACCTTCTGCGGAGTGTCATCCTCGGTTTCCTCTGTGCTCGTCTCATCATTTTCCGTTTCCGGCATCTTGACTTCTTCCGCATGCGGGTAGGTCAGGCTGCACACTTGAAGGCCGCGAATCACAACGATCGCTTCACGGTATCCGCCGGCATGGTTGAGCAGGATTCGCACCTCGTTGCCTGTCGCAATATTGCGCATGGCATTAGGCGTCTTCCATACCCATCTGGCGTTGGGAAAATCGGCCGTGACCAACTCTGTAATCCGCCGCTGCATTGAGCCGAACGCCATGTCCCGGATATCCTGATCCGTAGGCTCTGAGCGAGCAGCCGGAAGCAGAGGCGGGATATTCTCCACTTTTCTGGCAGAGAGAAAGAGCAGTCGCATGGCGGCGATAAAAATACCGAGTATCACCAATAAGAGAATCGGCCAAAGCCTGCAAACAAACAGCAGCAAAGCCAATGTCCCCAGTATGGTCAAAACCTCATAGGCGATGTGGCGCTTGAATTCTTTGTCTTGCATATACTGTCCTTTCTGAACGCAAAAAACGCACATGAGTCCACATAGATACTCATGTGCGTTTTAATGCGCCCGATCCATTTGTAGTTCTTCGATTGATTATTCGTCGAAGAACGAATTTACGCCGCCAAAGGGTTCAAAGCCGGTGAAATTACCGGGCATCTCTCCGTTGGAGGCAGACTTTGCGGGTGCGGTAGCCGCTCTGGGCTGTTCCCCAGCTTCCTCGGTCTTCTGCTTTCCGCCGCCGGAGGAGCAATACTCAATCTCATCCAGAATGACCACCATGGCGCTTCTTTTTTCATGCGTCGTGCTGTCCTCCCAAACATCCTCGTCCAGGCGGCCGAGAATATTGATGAACGAGCTCTCTTTAAGCTGCATCTTTTTGATGCGCTCACATACCGGGCCAAAGGCTTTTACAGAGAGGTTTACCCATCGGGTGTTGTTTTCGGCGCGGGTGTCGTACACCTTTTTGCCGATGCGGAACCGGACGCTCTCCCCGTTTTCGGAGAATTTGAGAGCCGGTGCGCCGTCATATCCCTTGGAGATGACGACATCAGTTGCGATTACCTTGAACATAAGATGCTCCTTTCTTGCAGGTGCTGCCTGCTATAACATGATTTATTTCAACCCATTTAGGGAAGAAACCGAGAAACAAAAAAAGTGCCAACCAACACAAATGTGTTAATTGACACTTTATAACTTGAATACTCTGGTGTTCCGCGCAGGAAACCTTGATACTTATGATTGTATTATAGCAGGTTCTCATATGACAGTCAATCGCTTTCCGCTGTTTTCGCCTGGCACTTCTCTGTTTTCACCGGGGTACCTTGCTCCAGCACAGACAGAACCAACTCCAACGCAAGCCTCACTCGAAGCGGGTCGAATATACAGCTCCCATCCGGCAGGATACCCGCTTCGACTCTGTTCTCTATTTCCCTGACTAATCCGCGGATCTCATCGCCTTTTGTCATTTTGATCCTCTTCCTTTCAAAATATCAATTGCCAAATATGTGCTAAGCTGTTGGCAACCTTCGTTTTCATATACCGGCGTACCGGTTGCCGTATATACCGTGATGATGTCGCCCTCATCAACATTTCGAAGTTTTCCGGATATCTGTATTTTCACTATATGTGGGTCTGACCACAGATAGAGCGTTTTGATGCGGCGGCGCATCGGAGTTTTTTCCAGTCCGGTACAGTGACCACGAATTACCACTATTTGATCGGTGACGGCTTTATACAGCAGTTGCAATGCACTGAACCCATAAAAGGCGAAAAAGAGCAGGACGGAAAGAGACAGATAAAGGTTGCCCTCCAACAACAGAGACACCACCATCAATAAAAGGCTTACCAGCGCGGCCCCACATCTCATTATAATCTGTTTTTGCAGCGGCGGTGGGATTTTTTCGAATTTTTCTCTCATTACGCACCTCACAGCAGAAGGATTCTCTTTTTTTTCAGTAGCCTGAGCAATGCGGAAACGACCTCATCCCGCGCTGCGGCGTGTTCCATTTGTGTTTCCAGAATATTATCAAAAATGGTTTCCTGCGTATAGATTGTTTCCGTCAGGTTCTGCCTGTTTCTATCCCCCAACAGGTTTATTTGTGGTGCTACATGATGTTCTGTCAGGAATACCAGTTCTGCCGTGGTGAGCCGAAGTCCGGCTTCTGTCAGCCATAGCAGCAGTTCTTTTTGGCGTGCGCTTAGAATCGCACGAACTCCTTGCGGCTTCGCAGGCGTCAGAATGCACTGCGTCAATGCACGATACTCAAAAACGGGCTCATCACCTTCTGTAATTTCAATAAGCCCCTGACGTTTAAGCTGCTGCAGGGCTTTTATCTCCGGCACATTCTCGCGGTTTTTTGCAAACCCAAATCTGCCGTTAAGCCAGAGCGCAGCCTGTTCCCCGGTCAGCTGAAAATCTACGCCGCAGCGGGTCACGAACAGAAGATCCTCTGTGGAGGCTCTGATTACCATACCTTTGGATATATATTTCATTTTGCTCACTCCTTGTCTGTCCTTTTCCCTTATTACACGGCAAGGCGGCGCGAATTACAGCACTCACAACAAATACATTGCGACAACGCACAGAATAACAATCAGCAGCATGACTCCCGCCACAGCGGAAACCTTCTTCACCAATTCCATGTCAGGCCCCTCTTTCAGTTTTCCTGCATCTGAAGGCAGAACATCGTCATAGTAGCCGTCATATCCATCGTCCTTTGGATGAAAAGCTCCTCCCACGTGTTCACCGACAGGCTTTTCATGCTTTTTCCGTGACTTGGGGGACGGGTGCTTGCGCTTCTTTTCCATACGCTTTTGCGACTTTACGGGTTTCTCTTTTGGCTTTTTCTGACCATCTTCCGCAATCGGCAGACTCTTCCCGCACTCCATGCAGAAAGAAGCGGCGCCATCTGCAAAATCGGCGCCGCAATAGGGACAATATTTCATATTCAGCACTCCTTTGGGCAGTATTCGGCATTCATGCCGGGTTTCACGACCCATTGGGGGACGATACGATTATACCACAGCGTCTTTTTCGTGTCATCGGCGCAAACCCTGCCATTTAGTCTGCCATTTCGTGAGACCTTTTGTATTCCTCAATAGTCGGGAGCGGAAAAATCGTATGTATTTATTTTGCGCTATGGGGCTCATCTTCCCCGCCGCCGTAGCTTTTGTGTCTGCTTCCTTAAAGCAGCGTGCTTATTCCGGTGGAAATCAGATCTGCCACACGATATAATGAATTTACAAGCATACTTTGTGTGCAATACACGCAATGAACGGCGATTTTTGTTGTCTATATAGGTGAAAGGCCTTTACGCAGAGAGAAGGGAGGGCGCAATGAGAGACCATGAGATCATAGAATTGTACTGGGCGCGTAACGAGAGCGCGATTACCGCCACCGCAGAAAAGTACGGGAACTACTGCCATACGATTGCATATAACATACTGCATAGCAAAGAGGATGCGGAGGAATGTTCCAACGACACCTACCTCGGCGCATGGAGTTCGATCCCGCCGCAGCGTCCGAACCGTTTGTCGATCTACTTAGGGAAAATCACG